>Ga0129308_1000024_pt1 | contig 294713 bp, 272 predicted proteins | sample L827metagenome_FD_94440 | JGI IMG/M metagenome (GOLD analysis project Ga0129308, IMG submission 94440) | Ring-tailed lemur group fecal microbial communities from Wisconsin, USA - L827 metagenome | ecosystem: Host-associated > Mammals > Digestive system > Large intestine > Fecal | place: USA... | reverse complement strand
CTGTGAACTCTTAACCCACACTTAAATGTTAACTTTTACCATCCGCAAGACGAGTGATTGTGAATGGCTTGTTTGCGATACTCTTTTTTATTGGTTTCCCTCTACTTCTCTGTTTCAAACTTCCTCCTGACTCAGAATAGAATATAATCTGTAAAAAGTTGTCTGTAACAAAGAAAAGCCCGACCCCGCAGCTTCCTGTATCTGCAAAGTCAGACCTTTTAGTGCGCCTTCAGGGACTCGAACCCTGGACAAATAGATTAAGAGTCTACTGCTCTACCAACTGAGCTAAAGGCGCATATGTTTAATTTAATTCTTTTGAGTGACACGTCCACTATTATATAGCTTGGAGAAGGAAATGTCAATAATATTTTAAGAAAAAATTTATTTTTTAAAATATACCTTTTAAAAATATAGCTTTGTCCCAGATGTGTTTGTTCTATTAAGGCACAAAAAAGTCCGACCCCGCAGCTTCCAATATCTGCAAAATCAGACCTCTTAAGTGCGCCTTCAGGGACTCGAACCCTGGACAAATAGATTAAGAGTCTACTGCTCTACCAACTGAGCTAAAGGCGCATGCCCGTGTTTTGTTATAACCCGTCCGGGCGACACGAACGACATTATATCTCTTTCATAGACAAATGTCAACGGTTTTTCGGAAAAAAAATAATTTAAATGATTTTATTTTCCTTTTTTATCCTTTGCCTTGGAACCTGTGCCCAGAACTTTGTTCACTTCCTTGAAGGAGCGGCTCAGGCGGAGGGCCTGCTTGTTCAGGTCGGTTTTGTCGCTGGTTGCCTGCATTAGTTTTTTGGTGATTCCAGGAGATAATGCCATAGGATCTGCCTCCGGCAGGTAATTTACTTAGTAACAGTATATGGCGTGATCTGTCATTTTGTGCAGGTATCCGCATTAAGACCTGCTTACGCCCTGGCGGCCACCAGTTTACAGATGGGTTTTCCCTCGGCGGCAAACTTTGTCTCATATTCGGTCATAATATTGCCTTCGGCCATGGGGCTGTTATGGAGGTCAAATGTGTGGGACAGGATCTTCCAGCCCGCGGATGGGATGGATTCCAGAGAATATTCAAACAATTCCCGGTTGTCGGTCTTAAACTCCACCACTCCGTCACGGGCCAGTATTTTGTCGTACACTGCCATAAAGTCAGGCGAGGTGAGGCGCCGCTTGGCATGCCTGTCCTTGGGCCAGGGGTCTGAGAAATTGAGGTAAATACGGCTGACCTCTCCCGGGGCAAATAGTTCGGGCATGGTTTTTGCATCAACGCACATGAAGTATATATTGTTAAGATCCAGCTGTGAGCGTTTCTCCAACCCTCTTAAAAGTACGCTGGAATAGCGTTCGATCCCTATATAATTAATATCCGGATGGGCCCCTGCAAGCTCCATGATAAAGCGTCCTTTACCCATTCCCACTTCAATCTCCAACGGGTGGAGGTTTCCAAATACCTGATGCCAGCTTCCGCGTTTTGTCTCTGGTTCCTGGACCACATAGGGGCTTGTGGCAATGGTTTCTTCCGCCCCGGGGATATGACGTAATCGCATGTCTTTTTTCCTTTCTTCCGGAGAGGCGTTCACAATATGCCCCCGGCAGTGATTTTTTTGTTGGTGCAGGCCTTATTTTATCATCCGAAGTGCCTATTTGCAACAAAATTTACTTTTTTCTTATTTTTCTGATTTATTACAATTAGTAGTGCAAAATTGGCAAAAATCGATTATACTATACATAATAGACGGATATCTGCGGATACTAAGGAGGAAGGCTTATGTCGAATGTGGAGCGGACGACCAGCTGGCAGCAGATCCAGTTGGGCGTTAAGGACGCGGAACGGTTGATCGTACGAAAAGAATATAATCTTGTGATGGTTAAAGCAAGGCAGGTTCTGGAATATATGGTAAGGTGCATGGCTGAGCGCGCATGCCTGGTGGAGGGGGATCTGTCGGACACCATTGACCAGCTCTATGAGGGGCGCTGGATCAACAAGGCGACCAAGGATAACTACCATACCATCCGCATACTTGGCAACAAGGCTGTCCATGAAGGGGATGACACTGCATATGATGCCAATCAGGCGTATCAGCTCCTGACCCAGGAGGTCTATGTGTTTGCCAACGAGTTCTCCGGAGGACGCTCATCAGCCAGGGCGCCGCAGACAGGAAGAACTGCATCGTCCAGACAGACGTCCCAGCGCCAGGGATCATCATCCCGGTCAGGCGCCCGAAGCCCCCAGAGCGGCAACCGCCGTCCTGTCCAGTCAGGAGGCCAGCGCCAGGGAGGTCCGAGAAAAAAGAAACGCAGGCGGGTATCACCCGTATCTTATATCTGGAGACTTTTGATCCCTGTACTGATCGTGGTTCTTCTCATTGTTGTGATTCGTACCATGGTTCCTTCCGGGGACAAGGATAAGGGAAATTCAACCACGGCACCCACAGTTACCACGGCGGCCACTGAGCCGGCGCCCACACTGCCCCCTGAGCCGGAGACGGTTCCTGAGACAGAACCTCCGGTGGCGGTATACAGGATTAAGGGCAGCAGCGTGAATGTACGCACGGAGCCGTCCACGGACAGCCGTATCATTGTGCAGCTGACCAACGGCACCGAGGTGGATTATGTGAAGCGCTACAGCAATGACTGGGATGTGATCAATTACGATGGACAGGAAGCATATGTATCCAGCCGGTTCCTGGAAAAGGTGGAACCCGTGGCTGAGACAGAGGTTCCGGCAACCAGCGGGAGCGGTCAGAATAACTGATAAAACATGTTTGTAAAAACTGCATAGATAAATTTGTCACATACGTTGGTAAAAAGAGGAAGGACGAAAAATGTTCTTCCTTTTTTTGGCATTCTGCCACAGGTAATTTGTTAATTTTTTATTTTAATTATTAAAAAACCCTGGTATTTTTAAAAAAAAGGAGTATCATGAAGTGATATAAAATTATATATAAGGAGGAGCTCTATGGATACTGTGATCAACAGATTATCGGAAATAGAAGAAGCAGCCGGTGCCATTGCAGATGAGGCGAATGTGCGTAAAAAAGCGTTTGCCAAAGAGATGGAAGACAAGACAGCCTCTTTTGATACGGATCTTGAACAGGAAACAGCCCGCAGGATAGCCGAGATCCAGCATAAGATGGAGGCGGACATGGAAGACATGCTTGCCCGCCAGAAAGCGGATTTTGAGGCGCTTTTAAAACAGCTGGAAGGTAATTACAATCAACATCATGCAGCGTATGCAGAGGCTCTGTTCCAGAACATGATAAAGGGGTGAGGATATGGGCAGCCTGATAACTTACAGCGGCATTGCCACCAAGGTCAAGGCCATGGAGCGGTGGCGGATCAAGGATGAGCAGTTTAAGGAAATGGCTTCCCTGGAGACAGTGCCTGAAGCAGTGGAATATCTGCGGCGTTTTCTGCCTTACCGGGAGATTTTCCAGGAGGCGGAGGACAAGGACCTGCACAGGGGCAATATTGAACAGCGTCTCAACCTTTCGCAGTACAGGGATTTTGCAAAGCTTTATAAATTTGCCAATATCAGGCAGAGACGTTTCCTGGACCTGTATTTTATGCATTATGAGATAACGATCATAAAGACATGTCTGAGAAATGCGGCGGGGCACAGGGAACAGCGCCAGGACTTGTCCATGTTCCAGGATTTTTTTGAGCGCCATTCCAGCATTGACCTGATCGTTTTATCCCAGTCCCCATCCATAACGGAGTTCGTGGGCAATCTTAAGGGGTCGCCTTATTATGAGCCCTTAAACATGATGCTGCAGAACGGGACCGTAAGCCTGCCCGCCTTTGAGACGGCGCTGGATATGCTGTATTTTAAGACTATGTGGAAGATCAAGGACAAATATCTGTCCAAGGAAGAGCGTAAGATCCTGGCCCAGTGTTTCGGCACCAGGATGGATATGCTGAACCTGGAATGGCTCTGCCGTTCCAAGAAATTTTATAAGCTGTCTCCCGGAGAGATCTATGCAATGATGATTCCGGTCCAGCTTCATCTCACCAAGAGCGAGATCAATAAGATGGCTGAAGCCGAAACCCTGGACCAGCTCTATGGACTGATCCGTTCAAGCTGGTATGGAAAGCTGGACTTAATAAGCCACTCAGAGGAACCGGATCTGGACCGCCTGACCTATGAGATCATTGACAGGATCTATCAGATGACCAGAAGAAAAGACCCGTACTCCATCGCCATCCTTAACTCCTACCTGTATTTTAAGGAACGGGAGATTGCGCGCATTATCAACACCATTGAGCGCATACGGTATGGCTTGGCTGCAAATTGACTAAAGGGGGTTAAGACGTGATTGAAAAGATGAAATTCTTGAGTATTACCGGTCCCAAGGATGATATTGACCGGGTAGTGGACACGTATCTGTCCAGATACGAGATACACCTGGAAAATGCCCTGTCGGAGCTCAAGACAGTAAAGGACCTCCGGCCCTATATTGAAACCAATCCATATAAAGAGGAACTTTTAAAAGCAGGGGAGCTGATGGAGAGCTATCATGAGCTTTTGCCTGAACATACGGACAGGAGGCTTAAGCTGGGGGATGCGGTGCAGCTGATCCGCAGCCTGGATAAAGATTTAAAGGAACTTACGGACAAAAAAAGCGTTCTGGTAAACCAGAGGAACGAGCTGCAGGCGTCCAAGGACAAGGTGGTGCCCTTTGCAGGGCTGAACTACAGTGTGAAGGAGATACTTGGATTCCGGTTTATCAAGTTCAGGTTCGGGCGCATTTCCAAAGAGTACTATGAAAAGTTTTCCACCTATGTGTACGATACCATTGATACGGTCATGTTCAAATGCGAAGAGGACGGGGACTATGTGTGGGTGGTCTACTTTGTGCCGGAAAAGCTGGCAGACAAGATCGATGCCATCTATGCATCCATGCATTTTGAGCGGAGTTTCCTTCCGGATGAATATGAAGGGACCCCGGTGGAGGCCGGCCATGTGCTGGATGACCGGATCAGTGCGTTCCAGAAACAGATCGATGAAGCGGACCAGGCCATTGTGGAATCCATCAGCAACCGCAAGGACGACCTGGTGGCGGCCTATCATGTGATCCGGACATTTTCCACTAACTTTGATGTGAGGAAGATGGCAGCCGTCACCAAGCATGACCTGCACAATTTTTATATCCTGTGCGGGTGGATGACACAGAAGGATGCAGCCGACTTCCAAAAGGAGATTGAGCGCGACAGCGATACGTTCTGTATCATAGAAGACGACCATAACAATATAATGAGCAAGCCGCCTACCAAGATGAAGAACCCGGGGCTGTTTAAGCCCTTTGAAATGTATGTGGAGATGTACGGACTTCCCTCTTACAATGAGCTGGACCCCACTATCCTGATCGGGATCACTTACTCCATCCTGTTTGGTTTCATGTTCGGGGACGCGGGGCAGGGATTGTGCCTGCTCACAGGAGGATTTCTTCTGTACCGGTTTAAGAAAGTGCGCCTGGCCGGCATTATTTCCTGCTGCGGTGTATTTTCCACCATATTCGGATTCCTGTTCGGCAGTGTGTTCGGATTTGAGGATATCATAGACGCAGTTTGGCTCAGGCCGCAGGAGGCCATGGTAAACCTTCCTTTTATCGGGAAGCTGAACACTGTGTTTGTGGTGGCGGTGGCCATAGGTATGGGAATCATACTCATGTGCATGGTGCTGAACATTATCAACAGCGCCCGTGTCCATGACACGGAAAAGATTTATTTTGATACCAATGGAGTGGCCGGATTTGTATTTTATTTTGCATTGTCCTGTGTCATCATTCTTTATATGACAGGCAACACGCTGCCTGCCACGGCCATACTGGTGGTCATGTTCCTGATCCCCCTTCTGATCATGTTCTTTAAAGAGCCGCTTACAGCAGTGGTGGAGAAAAAATCAGAGAAGATCGAAGGCGGGATGGGTATGTTCATCACCCAGGGGATCTTTGAACTGTTTGAAGTTCTGCTGAGCTACTTTTCCAATACCCTTTCCTTTGTCAGGGTAGGAGCCTTTGCGGTCAGCCATGCGGCCATGATGCAGGTGGTCCTGATGCTTGCAGGGGCAGAGGCGGGAGGAAGTACCAACTGGGCTGTGGTGATAGGAGGAAACCTGTTCGTGTGCGGTATGGAGGGCCTGATCGTGGGCATCCAGGTACTGCGTCTGGAATACTATGAGCTGTTCAGCCGGTTTTACCGGGGAAGCGGACGTGCGTTTGAACCATATGGAAAGGCTGCCGGAGAGCAGTAATACAATATAAAACTAAAATAGCCGGGAAACAGGCCATTTTAAGACCGGGCCGGGTAAAAAAGGAGATAAGAGATATGAGTTTATTAGTTAAGATCACACTGAGCGTAGCATTGATTTTAAGTATCGCAGTACCGTTTGGCGCATTTGCAATGGGTGAGAAATCCAAGGGACGTTATAAGACAGCATTGGCTGCCAACCTGTTCCTGTTCTTTGGCACCATGATGTTTGCCGCCGTTGTCATGTTCTCCGGCAATGCGCAGGCAGCTGAGGCCGGGTCTGAGGCGGTTTCCGCAGCCGGCATGGGATATCTGTCGGCTGCCCTGGCAACCGGGCTTTCCTGCCTGGGCGGCGGTATCGCTGTTTCTGCCGCTGCAAGCGCTGCTCTGGGAGCGATCAGTGAGGACAGCTCCATTCTTGGCAAATCATTAATCTTCGTAGGTCTTGCCGAAGGTGTGTGTCTGTATGGCCTGATCATTTCCTTTATGATCTTAGGAAAGCTGTAAGCCTATGAAGATGTACCTGATCAGTGACAATGTGGACACCCTGACAGGGATGCGCCTGGCAGGTGTGGAGGGCGCCGTGGTCCATGAGAGGGAAGGACTTAAGAATGAGCTGGATAAGGTCCTGGCCGATAAATCCATTGGCATCATCCTGCTGACTGAGAAATTCGGCAGGGAATTTCCGGAGATCATAGATGATGTAAAGCTGGAGCGGAAGCTCCCTCTGATCGTTGAGATCCCGGACCGCCATGGCACCGGCCGCAAGCCGGATTTTATCACCTCTTATGTAAACGAGGCAATCGGACTAAAACTGTAAAAATATGGGATAAGAAAGCAGGTGAGGCAGCTTGACAACAGAGGAAAAGCTGAAACATTTCCAGGATATATGCATGGAGGATGCCAGGGAGCGCAGCGCAAAGATGCTGGACGATTATATGAACGCCCTGGAAAAAGCCTACGAGGAACATACCGCTGATGCCAGACGGCGGGCTGACATGCAGGTGGAGGCAGAAACGGAAAAGCTGGAGCGTGAGATCAATAAACGTCTCTCCATCGGGCAGCTGGACCTTAAGAGGGAATTCAGCCACAGGCAGGAGGAGCTTAAGGATAAGCTGTTTGTGGAACTTAAGGATAAGCTGGCTAATTTTATGGAAACCCAGGAATACCAGCAGCTTCTGGACCGCCAGGTCAAGGAAGCCAAAGCATTTGCAGGGGATGAGGAACTGATCATCTATATGGATCCCTCCGATGGGGATAAGCTGCAGAGGATTGCAATGCATCACAATGCCAGCATTAAACTGAGCGAATATTCCTTTACCGGAGGCATCAGGGCGGTGATTCCAGGCAAACATATACTGATAGACAACTCATTTGAGACCAAACTCAGTGAAGCGCGGCATGAGTTCAAATTCGATTTAGGAGGTAAGTAAAGTGGCAAAGACAGGTGTGATTCACGGCATTAATGGTCCTGTCGTTTCCTTGCTGGGTGACCCGGGATTCCAGATGAACGAGATGGTTTATGTGGGAAAGGAGAACCTGGTAGGTGAAGTCATTGGACTTACTTCAGAGAAAACCACCATTCAGGTGTACGAGGAGACCAGCGGGATCAAGCCGGGGGAAGAGGTGACCGGTACAGGGGCGCCTGTGTCCGTAACCCTGGCGCCCGGGATCCTGAGTAATATTTTCGATGGGATCGAGCGGCCCTTAAGCGAGATCGCAAAGGGGAGCGGATATTACATCAGCCGCGGTATTTCTGTGGACAGTCTGGATACTTCCAGGAAATGGGATACACATATGGTGGTAAAGCCGGGGGACCGGCTGATGCCCGGGGCCATCATCGCAGAGGTTCCGGAGACAAGAGCCATCATTCACAAGGTGATGGTGCCCCCTGATGTGGAGGGGTATGTACTGGATGTGGCGGAAGACGGACAGTACACCATCCAGGACCCCCTGGTCACGGTACAGATGATGGACGGAACTGAGCGGAAGCTGACCATGACCCAGAAGTGGCCCATCCGTATACCCAGGCCGTCAGCCAAGCGTTTCCCGGCTGTAAAACCGCTGATCACGGGACAGCGTATCCTGGACACCATGTTCCCCCTTGCAAAGGGCGGTACGGCAGCGATCCCGGGAGGGTTTGGAACCGGAAAGACCATGACCCAGCACCAGGTGGCAAAATGGTCGGACGCGGATGTGATCATCTACATTGGCTGCGGTGAGAGAGGCAATGAGATGACCCAGGTTCTGGAAGAATTCTCAGAGCTGATCGATCCTAAGTCAGGCAACCCCCTGATGGACAGGACCACCCTGATCGCCAATACGTCCAACATGCCTGTGGCTGCCCGTGAGGCAAGCCTTTATTCCGGTCTGACCCTGGCTGAGTATTACAGGGATATGGGCTATCATGTGGCTATTATGGCTGACTCCACCTCCCGCTGGGCGGAGGCGCTCAGGGAACTGTCGGGACGTCTGGAGGAGATGCCCGCGGAGGAAGGATTCCCTGCCTACCTTGCATCCCGTCTGTCGGCATTTTATGAGAGGGCGGGCATGATGCAGAATTTGAACGGCACGGAAGGGTCCGTGACCATTATTGGAGCCGTGTCGCCTCAGGGCGGCGATTTCTCAGAGCCTGTGACCATGAATACCAAGCGTTTTGTGCGCTGCTTCTGGGGACTGGACAAATCCTTGGCCTATGCCAGGCATTTCCCGGCCATCCACTGGCTGACCAGTTATTCTGAGTATATCAATGACCTGTCCTCCTGGTACATGGATAACGTGGATAAAAAATTCGTGGACTACCGCAACCGTCTCATGGGCATCCTGACCCAGGAGAGCAGTTTGATGGAGATCGTAAAGCTGATCGGCTCAGATGTGCTCCCCGATGACCAGAAGCTGGTGCTGGAGATCGCCAAGGTGATCCGTTTGGGCTTCCTGCAGCAGAACGCGTTCCACAAAGAGGACACATCCGTGCCTTTGATCAAGCAGTTTAAGATGATGGACATCATCCTGTATCTGTACAAGAAGTCCCGTGCCCTGGTGAATATGGGCATGCCGGTTTCGGTTCTTAAGGAAGAGAATATTTTTGATAAGATCATATCCATTAAGTATGATGTACCCAACGACCGCCTGGATATGTTTGATGATTACAAGAAACAGATTGATGCGTTTTATGACAGGGTAATGGAAAAGAACGCGTAGAGGAGGACGGACATATGGCAATTGAATATTTAGGTTTAAGTGAGATCAATGGCCCTCTGGTTGTCCTTGAGGGCGTTCAGAATGCGGCGTTTGATGAGATAGTGGAGATGACTGTGGGAGGCAATACCCACAAAATCGGCCGTATCATAGAGATTTACGGGGATAAGGCCATTATCCAGGTGTTTGAGGGCACCGAGGGCATGGCGCTGCGCAACACCCACACCCGCCTTACAGGCCATCCCATGGAAATACGGGTGTCCGAGGAAATGCTGGGCCGTACCTTTAACGGTATCGGCCAGCCCATAGACGGATTGGGAGACATCATATCTGATGTGAAGCTGGATATCAACGGAAAGCCGTTAAACCCGGTGACCCGTGAATATCCAAGGAACTATATCCGTACCGGTATTTCCGCCATAGACGGGCTGACCACCCTGATCAGGGGGCAGAAACTTCCTATTTTCTCAGGAAACGGCCTTCCCCATGACCAGCTGGCTGCCCAGATTGTACAGCAGGCCTCCCTGGGTGACAATTCAGATGAAAAGTTCGCCATTGTGTTTGGCGCCATGGGCGTTAAATATGATGTGGCTGATTTCTTCCGCCGCACCTTTGAGGAGAGCGGCGTGTCAGAGCATGTGGCCATGTTCATCAACCTGGCCAATGACCCGGTGGTGGAGCGTCTGATCACACCAAAGATCGCCCTTACCCTGGCGGAGTATCTGGCATTTGAAAAGGGGATGCATATCCTGGTCATCCTGACCGACATGACAAGCTATGCCGAGGCCCTGCGTGAGGTGTCCTCATCCAAGGGTGAGATCCCTTCCAGAAAGGGCTTCCCCGGGTACTTGTACAGTGACCTGGCGTCCCTTTATGAGAGAGCGGGCATTGTGGCGGGGCGGCAAGGATCCGTTACCCAGATCCCCATCCTTACCATGCCCAATGATGACATTACCCATCCCATACCCGACCTGACGGGGTATATCACAGAAGGGCAGATCGTTCTGGACCGCCAGTTAAACGGACAGTCCATCTATCCGCCCATCAATGTGCTGCCCTCCCTGTCACGTCTGATGAAGGACGGCATCGGCGAGGGATACACAAGGGCTGACCACCAGGATGTGGCTAACCAGCTGTTCTCCTGCTATGCAAAGGTGGGGGATGCCAGGGCCCTGGCATCGGTTATCGGTGAGGATGAGTTATCGCCCACGGATAAGAAATATCTTGTGTTCGGACGGGAATTTGAGGAGAAGTTCATAGGGCAGGCACGCCATGAGAACAGGACCATCCTGGAGACACTGGACATTGGATGGAAACTTCTGGCAATGCTTCCAAGGGAGGAGCTTGACCGTATTGATACAAAGATACTGGATCAGTACTATCAGCCGGCAGCCGAAGAGACGAGGTGATGTAAATGGATCCAAATACATTTCCCACAAAAGGTAACCTGATCGCGGCCAAGAATTCCCTGAACCTGGCCAATATGGGCTATGGGCTGATGGATAAGAAGAGGAATATCCTGATCCGTGAGCTCATGGGGCTGATCGATGAGGCAAAGGGAATCCAGTCTGAGATCGACACTACCTTCAGGGCCGCATATGAGGCGCTGCAAAAGGCCAATATTGAGCTGGGCATCAATTATGTGCAGGAGATCGGCGCATCGGTGCCCGTGGACGACCGTGTGAAGATCAAGGCCAGAAGTATCATGGGAACAGAGATTCCCCTGGTGCAGCACGAGGTAAAGCCCCTGGCCCTGACCTATGGTTTTTATAACACAACCGAGTCATTGGATGAGGCCAGATATCATTTTGAAAAGGTAAAGGAGCTGACCATTAAGCTGTCTATGGTTGAGAACTCCGCCTACCGGCTGGCCAACTCTATTAAGAAGACACAAAAAAGGGCCAATGCCCTTAAGAATATCACCATTCCCCATTACCAGGAGCTGAGTAAATCCATTTCCGATGCATTGGAGGAAAAGGAGAGGGAAGAGTTTACAAGGCTGAAGGTGATCAAGAGGAATAAGGGGAGGTAAGGTGAATTTGAGTGAACTTGAGTACGTTGGAATGAGAAGGAGGCTGCGGTGTGCATACGTTTGATGAGCTGAGGGGAATTGTCGCTAAGCTGCGCTCTGAGGAGGGATGCCCCTGGGACAGGGAGCAGACATTTGAGAGTTTGAAGAAGTGCCTGGCCGATGAGACGGAAGAGGTGTTTGAGGCCGTGGACAATAAGGACATGGAAAACCTGTGCGAGGAGTTGGGGGATGTGCTCCTTCAGGTGGTGCTTAACAGTGAGATCGCAAGTGAGCAGGGAAGCTTTACAATCGATGATGTAATTGACGGAATTTGTAGAAAAATGGTGCGAAGACACCCCCACGTCTTTGGAAATGTAAAGATTAATTCTGTGGAGGAAGGGACCGCTCTTTGGAATCAGATAAAAATGCAGGAAAAAGCCAAAAAACCTTGACAAATCATAGCAAAAAGGCTATAAATGATTAGGTATACTAGACTTTAAATAGTAATGAATCCGGGGGGCTTCCCGGGACTATATTTAGGAGGAAAAATTGATGAACAAGACAGAATTGATCGCAGCAGTTGCTGAGAAGGCAGAACTTTCCAAGAAGGATGCAGAGAAGGCTGTTAAGGCTTTCACTGATGCAGTAGCAGAAGAACTTGTAAAGGGCGGCAAAGTACAGTTAGTTGGATTTGGTACCTTCGAAGTTGCTGAGAGAGCTGCAAGAGAAGGCAGAAATCCTAAAACAGGCAAGACCATGACCATCGAAGCTTCCAAGACACCTAAGTTCAAAGCTGGCAAGGCTCTGAAGGATGAGGTTAACAAATAATTCATGAGACTGGACAAGTTTCTCAAGGTTTCCCGTCTGATAAAGCGCAGAACCGTGGCAAATGAAGCCTGTGATGCAGGCCGGGTGCTGGTGAACGGCAAGCCAGCCAGAGCATCCCTGAGCGTTAAGACCGGGGATATGATTGAGATTCAGTTTGGTGCCAAAGCCGTTAAGGTGGAGGTTCTGGACGTACAGGAAACCGTTAAAAAAGATGAAGCCAAAGAGCTTTACCGTTATATCTGAGATAAAAGGCATAGAATGGCCAACCTCCCCATATATTTAACATAGGTTAGATATGTGGGGAGGTTTTTGTATGGAAGAAAAGATGGTTGGCGCACGCCAGCACAAGCTTATATTGCAGAACCGCGGAGTGGGTAATATCACAGGAATCTGCGATGTGGTATCCTTTGATGAGAACGCGGTGGTCCTGGACACGGATATGGGGCTTTTGACCATCAAAGGCAAGGAACTCCATGTGAGCAGGCTGACCCTGGAAAAGGGCGAGGTGGATATAGAGGGGACCATTGACAGTATGGTCTACAGTTCCAACGAGGCACTGCGCAAATCAGGGGAATCCCTGTTTACCCGTTTATTTAAATAGGAGGTGTCATCAGTGAGCAGCAGGATTCAATATGAAACCTGGCTGATGGTGCTGAGCCTGGTGACCGGAGCATGGCTGATGCTGGCCTATGACACCCTGAGAGTGTTCCGCCTGGTTATCCACCACGGCCCTATCTGGACAGGAATAGAAGATTTCCTTTACTGGCTGTATGCAGGGCTTGTGACCTTTATCCTTCTGTATGAGCAGAACGATGGAGTGTTCCGGGCGTATGTAATCGGCGGAGTATTTATAGGGATGATACTGTATGACAGATTCATCAGCAGAATTTTCTTTAAATGCTTGAAAAAGATAAGTAAATGTCTTAAAATGATAATTAACAGAAACAAACCCGGCGAGGTTTGTAACCGGGAACAAAGTGAAGTTGGTGATTAACAGATGAAATCCTATGGCAGATCAAGACGTGTAAGACGTGATAAATGGGCAAACCGCATGGCTATCATGGGGATTACCCTTGTTGTTATGTGTCTTGCGGTGGCTATTAATATAAAGGGCGCTGATCTAAAGCAGTCGGACCTGGATTACAAGGTCAGAGAAGAGAATCTGGACGCCCAGGTCAAGGCTGAGGAAAAGCGGACCGAGGAATTGAAGGAGTACAAGATTTATGTAAAGACCAAGCAATATGCCGAGGAGGTTGCCAAGGAAAAGCTGGGTCTGGTGAATCCGGACGAGATCCTTTTAAAGCCCACGGAATGATGACGAAAAGGGGCGAAACATTTTTAAGAATCCAAGCATGATTAGACATTTATTTCCCTCCATGATGCGTATACTGAAAGTTACGCGGATTAGGAGGGATTTTTGTGTTTTCGAGGAATAATAAGGATGTAAAAAACAGATTGGATGTGAATCATTATACGGCCAGGAGACTGGGGGATATGGCTGAGTCCTTAAACCAGCTGGCCAAGGCGTTTGATGACGAGATAGAGAAGAACGGGCAGCTGTCCCGGGGAGACGGACTGGCTGCCATGCAGGCCAGCGCTACTTTGGTGTGTGAAAACTGCAGCCAGTGCAACCTGTACGCGGACAGTGAGAAGGAGGACAGCTATTACCTGTATTATCTGCTCCGTGCATTTGAGCAAAAGGGGCATATTGACCATGACGACATGCCCCAGATGTTCCAGACCGGGTGCAGGAAGCAGGACGCTTATCTGGCACAGTTAAACCGGAGTTTGGGACGGGCTACCATGAACCTGTCGTGGAAAAACCGGTTTCTGGAAAGCCGTGATGCGGTGGTGTCCCAGTTCAGGGAAATGTCCGTGATACTGGAAGAATTTTCCCACCAGATCGATCAGGCAAGAGACATCACGGAGGAGTACGAATACATAATAAAGAAATATTTCAGGAAATATCATATGGCGGTGGGAAATCTGCTGCTGCTGGAATATGAAAATGGCCAAAAGGAGGCATTTCTCACTGTCAGGACAACCAATGGCAGGTGTGTGACTTCCAAGGAGGCGGCGGAGCTTATGGGGGACGTGGTGGATGACAGCCGCTGGAGGCCTGCGGGGGACAGCCGCAGCATCATAACAAAGCAGTATGCCACCATACGCCTGCTGGAGGATGGGGGATACCATCTGATCTATGGGGCTTCCAGGATACCGAGACAGGGAGAGCGGTATTCGGGAGACAATTATACTTTTTGTGAGAGCCAGGGCAGTCAGGTGGTCATGAGCCTTTCTGACGGTATGGGCAGCGGGGAGACTGCGTCCAAGGAGAGCAAGCAGGTGGTAGAGCTTACCGAGCAGCTTCTGGAGACAGGATTCTCAGCCAGGGCGGCCCTTAAACTGGTCAATACGGTCCTGCTTCTGGCAGGGGTGGAACAGCACCCGGCCACGCTGGATGTAAGCTGTATTGACCTGCATACAGGGGTGCTGGAGGTGATGAAGCTGGGGGCGGTACCCACCTTTATCATAGGGGATGAAGGTGTGGAGATCCTGGAGGCCGGACAAGTTCCCATGGGCATTATCAATGGTGTGGAGCCTGTGCTCATGTCCAGGAAAATGTGGGACGGCAACCGGATCGTTATGGTCAGTGACGGGGTGCTGGATGCCCTTCCCGGGGATGACAAGGAACAGGTAATGAAGCAGTATCTGGAAAGTGTGGAGGAGATGGGGCCTCAGGAACTGGCAGATCAGATACTGGAATTTGCTGTTTCGTTCATCCCCGCTCCCAGGGACGATATGACCGTGCTGACCGCCGGATTGTGGAAGCGGCATTCCTGACGGAATGGGGTAAAGGGTGCGCGCAGTATATATTCCCGGCGGATATTGCTGTATTACCTGCATTATGGGGCTTGCACGGTTGAGGTTTTACGGGTATATTATAGAGAGAACATCCGGCCGGGCCCGGCCTTTCGGGGTCCGGCCAAAGGGATGTCCATGATACAGGTGGGATAAATGGAAGAGATGGAGCATAAGGTCCGAAGGACCATAGAAGAATATCACATGCTGTCACCCGGTGACCGGGTCATTGCAGCTGTATCAGGAGGGGCAGATTCCGTCTGCCTCTTAGCGTTGTTATACGGCATGAAAGAAGAATGGGATCTGCAGCTGAGAGCCGTCCATGTCCATCACGGTCTCAGGGGACAGGAGGCTGACCGGGATGCGGATTTTGTCAGGACGTTGTGTGCAGAACTTGATGTCCCCTGTCATATCATAAAGGTAGATGTACGCCGGTTTGCGTCCGGGTCCGGCATGTCTGAGGAGGAGGCTGGACGTCATCTGAGATATGAGGCCCTGGAACAGGAGGCGCAGGAGTGGGAATCCGGGGACAAGGGCCGGGCCAGGATCGCTGTGGCCCACCACAGTGATGACCAGGCGGAGACCATCCTGCATAACATGTTCAGGGGAAGCGGATTGGCCGGGCTGAAGGGAATCCCCCATGTGAGGGGACGGATCATCCGGCCGCTGTTGGATGCGGAACGCCGGGAGATCATAGACTGGCTCAGGAAAAACGGGTTTTCCTGGGTACAGGATTCCACCAATACATCAGACCACTATACACGCAACCGCATACGCCGCCTTCTTCCTATGATCGAGGAGGATATAAACCAGGGGGCGGTGGGGAATATACTGCGAATGGGAAGGCTGGCCGGCCAGGCGGATGAATATTTGTCCATGAAGGGGAAATGCTGGATCAGGGAATACGTGAAACAGCTGGGGCCACAGGCCGCGGTGCCCTGTGCGGCACTCACGGCTGAGCCGGAGATCATCCGGTCCTATGTGGTGATGGAACTATTAAAAGACCTGGCCGGTTCGGCCAAAGATCTGGGATGGATCCATGTTCAGCAGGTGCTTGGGCTGACCGGGCGTCCGGTTGGAAAGGAAGTCCATCTTCCGTATTCCCTTGTGGCCGTAAGGGAATATGAGAGTATTTTGATCGGCAGGAACATTTCGCCGGATGAGGAAGAGGAAGGGGAAATGGCGCTGCCCAAGGTGGAAATGAGTATATTTTCCTATAAAAAAGGGACACAATTTCCCAAAAACATGTATACGAAATGGTTCGACTGTGATAGAATAAAGGGTACGCCCGTGGTGAGAACAAGGCGTCCGGGGGATTACATGACCCTGGCGGACGGAAGCCACAAGGCGTTAAAACGGTTTATGATCGATGAGAAAATACCGAGACAACTGCGGGACCAGGTCCCCCTTCTGGCAGACGGCAGTCATGTGATGTGGATTATCGGATACAGGATCAGCGAGTTTTATAAGATCGGTCCGGATACCACACGGATACTGCAGGCAGAGGCAGGCAGGAGAAAAGAATAAGTGTACGCTCGGAATCTCCCAGGGTACGCAATAAGTGAAACGGAGGATAAAGTAATGGCGGATAAGATTCGTGTATTGCTGACCGAAGAAGAGGTTGACAAACGCATCAATGAGGTGGCGGCAAAGATCAGCGAGGAATATGCTGGCAAGGAGATTCACCTGATCTGTATTTTAAAGGGCGGGGTATTCTTTACCTGTGAACTGGCAAAAAGGCTTACGGTACCCGTATCCCTGGATTTCATGTCCGTATCCAGCTATGGGGCTGGGACTGAATCCAGCGGTGTTGTGCGGATCCTTAAGGACCTGGATGAGCCGCTGGCAGGAAAGGATGTGCTGATCGTGGAGGATATCATTGACTCCGGACGCACGCTGGCATATCTGATCGAGGTCCTGAAGCAGAGAGGGCCAAAGAGCGTCCGTCTGTGTACCCTTCTTGATAAGCCGGAGCGCCGTGTGAAGAAGCAGGTCAAGGTGGATTACACCTGTTTTACAATACCGGATGAATTTGTAGTGGGATATGGGCTGGATTATGACCAGAAGTATCGTAACCTGCCCTATATCGGAGTCGTGGAATTGGATTAGGGCATTTAAAAGCCATGCCCTGGAACGCAGAAAGAAGGTCTAAGGAGGCAATTCGTTGAGACAGCAGCAGACATTTAGAGGTTTTATATTTATACTCCTGATGCTGATTTTAATCGCCACGGCAGTTCGGCTGCCATATGCAAGACAGGCGGATAAGGTTACGAATCAGGATTTTATTCAGATACTGGATGATGGGCAGGCATCAGAGGTTGCCATCCATCAGAATCCACAGACGCCCACCGGCGAAGTGGTGATCACCATGGCGGACGGACAGGTAAAGCGCCTGTATGTGACAGATGTGAAGGACACCCAGAAGATCCTGGATGACCATAAGATGGAGTATGTGGTAATGGATGTGCCCCAGGAGAATTATCTGGTGACCATTATCCTGCCCTTTATGCTGTCCATTGTGGTGGTGGTGATCATTATCATGGTTATGAACCGCAGCGCGGGAGGCGGCGGCGCCAATGCCAGGATGATGAATTTCGGCAAGAGCCGGGCAAGGATGAGCCGGGACAGCAAGGTGAATTTTTCCAATGTGGCCGGACTTGTGGAGGAAAAGGAAGAGTTGGAGGAGGTTGTGGATTTCCTCAAGAATCCCCAGAAATACACCAGCGTGGGAGCCAGGATACCCAAGGGACTCCTGCTTGTGGGACCTCCGGGAACAGGTAAGACGCTGCTGGCAAAGGCAGTGGCCGGAGAAGCAGGTGTTCCCTTCTTTTCCATATCAGGTTCTGATTTTGTGGAAATGTTTGTAGGCGTGGGAGCTTCCCGTGTCCGTGACCTGTTTGAGGAAGCCAAGAAGAATTCCCCGTGTATTGTATTTATAGATGAGATCGATGCGGTTGCCCGCCGCAGAGGCACGGGCATGGGCGGCGGCCATGATGAGAGGGAGCAGACCTTAAATCAGCTGCTGGTCGAGATGGATGGATTTGGCGTTAATGAGGGCATCATTGTGATGGCAGCCACCAACCGTGTGGATATACTGGATCCGGCCATTCTCCGTCCGGGCCGTTTTGACCGGAAGGTTGCAGTGGGCCGTCCTGACGTAAAGGGCCGTGAGGAGATCCTTAAGGTACATTCCAAGGATAAGCCCCTTAGCGAGGATGTGGATCTTCACCGCGTGGCCCAGACCACTGCGGGATTCACAGGCGCTGACCTGGAGAACCTGATGAACGAGGCAGCCATTGTGTCTGCAAGGGAGAACCGCAGGTTCATCAAGCAGAGCGATATAGACCGGGCATTTGTGAAAGTGGGGATCGGCGCTGAGAAAAAGAGCAAGGTGATTTCTGAAAAAGACAAGAAGATCACCGCTTACCACGAAGCAGGCCATGCGATCCTGTTCCATGTGCTTCCCGATGTGGGTCCGGTACACACCGTATCCATCATACCTACGGGAATCGGAGCAGCAGGCTACACCATGCCCCTTCCTGAAAAGGATGAGATGTTTAACACCAGGGGGCGCATGCTTCAGAATATTATGGTGGACCTGGGCGGACGTATCGCAGAGGAACTGATATTTGACGATATCACCACCGGCGCATCCCAGGACATCAAGCAGGCCACCCAGATCGCCAGGGCCATGGTAACCCAGTACGGTATGTCTGATAAGGTGGGTATGATCCAGTACGGCGGTGATGATAATGAAGTATTTATCGGCCGTGACCTGGCCCACACAAAGTCATACGGCAACGGCGTTGCGGACACCATTGACAGCGAGGTGAAGCGCATCATCGATGACTGTTACCAGAAGGCCACGGATATCATCAAGCAGTACGATTATGTACTCCATTCCTGTGCGGCCCTGCTGATTGAGAAGGAAAAGATCAACCAGGAGGAATTTGAGGCATTGTTCGCTCCTGCACAGTGATCAGTTAATTGTGATCAATCATAAGAGAGACAGGGCGGTTCCCGGAAATGGGAGCCGCCTTCTGTATCCGCTGTCAGCTTTGTTGGGAGCGGGCATCTATGGGGCCTCGGAAACGTACTGGCAAGAGGCGGACAGGTGTTCCTGATCAGAGGAAACGGCTGGATCCTTCTCCTGGCCTTTGTGCTTATGGCAATAAGCGCCATCTTGGCAATGAACCTTTACTGGGAACGCTGGGCGGGAAATTCATAAGCCCCCCTCCTTTGTGTATTTTTACCACAAACATCCAGGAAAATAATTGATCTTTGTGCACACTTTTTCCGCCCCCTGTGCTATTATAATAAATGTAACCCCCCCCAATACATTATATAGTTTTTGCTACACCCCATAAGAAACGAAATACCTTCTCCTGAAAAGCCTGGCTACCCCGCCAGGCTTTTCACTTTGTGGCATCGATGCAAAAACGTCACCATTAAAGCGGTTTTTCTACTATTATTCGCCTTGTGCAAATAAAAAAATTCATATACAATAGATGATGGGAAAATGGATTTAAACAAATAAGGAAAAGGAAATCAACAGTGGGAGACAATATAAACCGACTTATCAACAGAGACGCCCTCTTTTCCTCAGAGACAGAGGATTACCGTTTTCCGGCTGAGCCGGACGCGGATGATGACGTATTACTTCGTATGCGGACCGGTAGGGGCAATGCAGATCATGTATATTATGTGGAGGACAAAGCAGAAGTTGAGATGGCCAAAGTGCTGTCCGATGATTTGTTTGACTATTATGAATATGAAATTACAGTAGGCACCGATCAGGTGCTTTATCACTTTAAAGTTGTATCCGGACAGGATGTCTGCCTTTATAACAGGCTGGGACCCGTGGATGATGGCCAGGCATGTTTTGATTTTAAGATCACACCGGGATTCCACACTCCTGATTGGGCCAAGGGCGCGGTTATGTACCAGATCTATGTGGACCGCTTTTGCAATGGCGACAAGGATAATGACGTGGAGTCATGTGAATATGTTTATATAGGACGCCCGGTACAAAAGATTGAGGATTGGAGCAGGAATCCTTCCGCCATGGATGTGGGATGTTTTTACGGAGGAGATCTTCAGGGAGTATGGGATAAGCTGGATTACATCAAGAGTCTGGGGGTGGAGGTCATTTACCTGAACCCGATTTTTGTATCTCCTTCCAACCACAAATATGACTGCCAGGATTACGAACACATCGATCCCCATTTTGGCAGGATCGTCAAGGACGGCGGAAGCCTGGTGGATAAGAATGCCACGGATAACAAGGGAGCGGAGAAATACATCATCCGCAGCGCGGGCTGGGAAAATCTGGAGGCCAGCGATGCATTTTTTGCAGAGTTTGTCCAGGAGATTCATAAACGGGGTATGAAGATCGTGCTGGACGGCGTATTTAACCACTGCGGTTCTTTTAACAAGTGGCTGGATGCGGAGGAGATCTATAAGAACTCAGGGGACTATGAACCGGGCGCTTATGAGACCAAGGACAGTCCTTACCACAGCTTTTTCCAGTTCCATGACGAGAGGGACCAGGCGTGGCCCTGCAACGCTGCCTATGACGGCTGGTGGGGCCATGACACCCTGCCTAAACTGAACTATGAGAATTCCGGAAAACTGGTGGAATATATACTGAACGTTGCAAAGAAATGGGTATCACCGCCCTATTCCATTGACGGCTGGCGGCTGGATGTGGCGGCCGACCTGGGCCACACGGCGGAATACAACCACTCCTTCTGGCGCAGGTTCAGACAGGCGGTCAAGGAAGTGAATCCACAGACCCTTATACTTGCGGAACACTATGGGGATCCGGCAAGCTGGCTGGAGGGAGACCAGTGGGATTCCATCATGAATTATGATGCCTTTATGGAGCCGGTCACATGGTTCCTGACAGGGATGGAAAAACACAGCGACAGCTATAACGGCAGTGTGTGGGGAGACGGAGAGGCGTTCTTTAATGCCATGAAGTACCATATGAGCCGTATGCAGACCAACACAGTGCTCACTGCCATGAACCAGCTGTCCAACCATGACCATTCCAGATTCCTTACAAGGACCAATCAGGTAGTGGGGCGGACCGGCACCTTAGGGCCTGAGAAGGCTTCGGAGAATGTAAAGCTTCCCGTGTTCCGGGAGGCGGTGGTGATCCAGATGACATGGCCGGGCGCTCCCACTTTATATTATGGCGATGAGGCTGGTGTGTGCGGATGGACAGACCCGGACAGCAGAAGGACCTATCCCTGGGGCAGTGAGGACTTGGAATTGATTGAGTTCCACCGCTATATGACAGGCATCCACAACCGGCTTCCCGTGTTCAAGAAGGGCAGTGTAAAGCCTCTTGTGGCAAAGCACCAGCAGATCGCATTCGGCCGCATGTACCGGGAATACCAGGCAGTGACCGTGGTATCCAACAGCCCTGAGATCCAGATGATGGAAATTCCCGTGTGGCAGCTGGGTATCACGGATGATATGATCCTGGGCCGTCCCATACTTACCATGGAGAGCGGTTATAATGCAGGAATCATGATGTACCGGGTTAAAAACGGTGTGTTAAAGGTGAATATGCCGCCTTACAGCGCGGCGGTGTTTATCTCCAAGCCGGAAGATTTTTATCCGGTGGTGGATTCCCGGTTTGCAGATGGGGTTGGGGAAGAAAAGTAGAAGGAACAGAGTACTCCTGACAGGTAGTGTCAGGGGTACTTTTTCCTTCTGGTATCTCCGGAGATTTTTCCTGTGTATGGTGATTTGCATAAATTGCGATGAAAATAAAAACAGATCCAAAACATGAGAGAGGGACAGCCGAAACCGGCTGTCCCTCTCTCATTACCTTAAAAATATCGAATTTGTTTTAATGCGGGTGGCCGGACTTGAACCGGCACGGTATCGCTACCGAGGGATTTTAAGTCCCTTGTGTCTGCCTATTCCACCACACCCGCATAAGCACAGGTGTACTTACTGTGCGTGCCACGGCTGAAAACCAGAACCTTTACGCGCAATGCACTGATGTCCTTAAGCTATAACTGACACGCTAGTGGGCGAAGGTGGATTCGAACCACCGAAGCTATAAGCAGCAGATTTACAGTCTGTCCCCTTTGGCCACTCGGGAATTCGCCCAAATATTGCTTTGACAAGCAGTGATTATAATACCACAGACAGGGGGAAAAATCAAGAGGTTTGCACAATTTTTGTACGTATCAGGGTGCATTTTAGGTGCTGGAACAGAGCACGATTCCGGTTGGATGGGGCAGTGGGGAAACGTCCTGAACTGTTACTATAATTTTTAATAAAAAAGAGTATTGACAAATAAATAACGAAGTGATATATTAAAAAAGGATTCAGTATCCATTTTTTATTAAATAGTTTGTTTAATAGTTAAATAAAGTCCGGCAGATGCAGATTGCAGACATGAGAATAAGTGCACTTGCAAACGGCTATACACTTTTGTTGGCTAGTTTGTTTAATACATAAACAAATAAATGGAGAACATTTAACAATGGGAAGAGAAGGATTTAAATATCACTGGTGGGGCAAGGGCGATATTGATGCCTCCTTTGGGATCTTCTTTGATGGATTTTCAAAGATCCTGACAGCCACAGGTATCATGACAGTGGTGTTCGGCATGCCGGCGTCCATTGTCATCGGCAAGGTGGTGCCGGGGATCGGACTTGCCATATTCCTGGGAAATCTGTGGTACTTTTTTGAAGCCTCACAGCTGGCCGGCAAGGAAAAGAGGCAGGATGTCACATCCCAGCCCTTTGGGATCGGCGCATCCCAGCTTTCAGGCTGGCTGTATCTGATCATCGGCCCGGTGTACTGGCAGACCAGGGATGCCCAGCTGGCATTCCAGGTAGGACTGGCTGCTGCTTTTATCGGCGGCATGGTAGAGGTGGCTGGCGGTTTTGCAGGGAGATGGATCATCAATAATGTGCCCAACTGCGCGCTTATGGGAAATATGGCCTCATCGGCCATGGTATGGCTGTCCATTGTTGGGCTGGCCATGGTGTTTGACAAGCCGGTGTATGGGCTTTTGCCGCTGTTCATTATCATCATCGATTACCTGGGCAAGGCGGATAAGCGGTTTGCCAAGATCCCCTCCGGAGTGGTGGCTATCCTGATCGGCACAGCCGCTGCCTGGGCGGGAGGATACCTGACTTGGGGCCAGTTTGAACAATCCTTTTCCAGTCTTGGGTTTTATCCCCCTTCCCTCAGCCTGGGGGATGTGACAGCTGGATTTAAGGGGATCGTGCCATTTCTTCCGGTGATCATCCCGCTCCAGATCAACAATTTCCTGTCCACTCTTCAGGGGCTGGAATCAGCCAGAATGGCGGGGGATGCATATCCGGAACGCCGGTCCATGATCATGGATGGGGTGTCCACCATTACCGGCTCCCTGTTTGGCAACCCCTTTCCCACCACGGTGTACTTCGGTCATCCGGGCTGGAAGGAGCTGGGGGCAAGGGCGGGATTTTCCCTTGTGAACGGTATCCTTTACCTTGTCATCTGCACCACGGGAATGACCGGGGTGCTGATGGCCCTTATTCCAACAGAGGCTGTGATGGTGCTTCTCATCTTTATCGGTTTTTCAGTGACCGACAGTACGTTCCGGTCCATGGATAAGAAATACTATCAGGTGATATTTTTATCCCTGATGCCCATTCTGTTCCAATACATGCAGACGCTCATCAGCTCGTCCGTGCAGGCGGCAGGGGCAGCCATGGAAAACATATCCTCCGCAACATTTGCCGAGTATTCCGTGCCCATTGAGGGCATCATGTATCTTGGGAACGGTGGTTTCCTCACCAGCCTTTTGCTGGCAGGTCTTCTGGCCTGTGTGGTGGACCGGCGCTACCGGATGGCAGGCGGGTTTGCCCTGGTGATGGCGGGCTGTGCGGCCATAGGAATGATCCATTGTCCGGAGATCGCGCTGCTGTCCGGTCCGGGGATCGTGTTTGGGATCATTTACCTTACGGTTGCCATTTTCCTGTTTTCAAAGGGATATTATTTTGAGCAGCAGACAGAGGAAAAAGGACCGCACCCCATGGTGCAGGATCATATATAATTTTCATTACAGGAGGAAATAAGTATGGGAAAGGCAATACCTTTTTTCAAAAAGGCAGACCTGGATGCATCCATTGGCGTGTTCTTTGATGGATTTTCCAAGGTAATCGTGGCGATCGCCATTTTAGCAGGCACATTTGGGCTGGATGGAAGGACCATCTTCGGCACCATGATGCCGGGTGTATTTCTCACCGTGGTCATCCTAAACGGAGGGCTTTGGCTCTATTACAGGAAGATAGCGGCTGACCGCAACGACCCGAACCTGACCGCGATCCCTGCCGGTCTGCAGGCAGGCCGTATGTTTATCTGGCTTTACAGCATCATGCTTCCGGTATTCATAAGCACAGGTAGCGCGGACCTTGCGTTTAAGACAGGCGTGCTGGCCCATCTGGTGGGCGGGATCATCTTTATTATCGGCGCGTTTGTGGTTCCGGTCATCTTAAGGATCGTGCCGGCCGGCGCACTGTTCGGCTCCCTGGCCGGAGGGGCCATGGCATTCCTGATCATGCAGTCCATGAACGGCGTTCTGAAAATGCCTCTGGTGGGATGGCTGTCCCTGATGGTACTGTTTGTGATCTATCTGGGCAAGGTGGAGGTTAAGCTTCCCGCAGCCCTTATAGCCATTGTGATCGGCTCTGTTGTGGCGTGGATCAGCGGTGTCATGGGATTTGGCGCAGTGACGGAATCCCTGAGTAACCTGAGTTTCTACATACCACTCCCGGTACTGGACATTTTTAACCCTGACGTTATCAGCGCCATGATCCCATTCCTGCCCATTATCATTGTGTTTTCCCTGAATGAGGTCATCACAGGGATCCAGGCAGTGGAGCAGGCCAAGGAATGCGGCGATACCTTTTTTACAACAACCAAACCCCTTGTGCTGTGCGGTGTGGCCAGCATTGTGGGGGCATGCTTTGGAAATCCTCTGGCCGTGGGCCTGTACTGGGGATATCCGGGATGGAAGAAAATGGAATCCGGAACGGGATATCATCTTGGAATCGTTGCCCTGTATGCTCTGGTGGGACTGACCGGACTTTCAGCCATCATCAATGCTTTTATCCCTGAAGCGGTGGTTCTGCCTATTCTGGTATTTGTAGGAATATCCAGTTATTCCCAGGCTTTTGAGGTGGTGGATAAAAAGTATTATCCGGCGGTCATCATGGCTTCCCTGCCGGTTGTCATGGACTTTATTGTGGACAACATGAAGGAAGGCGCCCTTCCCGGATTTACGGCCTTTGACCCCGGCTCTGCATTTGTGGGACTTCTGGTGGGCTGTGTTTTCGTATTTATCATAGACAACAATTGGAAAAATGCCTCCATTACCAATGGGGCGGCCCTGGCCCTGACAGCAATTGGAATGATCCATTCCCCGGGGATACTGGGCACGGAAGGATATGCGCCGGATATGGGATTTATACAGGTGTACATTGTGCTGATCATTGTATTTGCAGTAATGCATGTCACAGGTTTTAACAGGAAAAAAGCTTGAATCAGGAGGAAGTAAAGGTGAAGACACTTGTAATTATAGGAGCGGCAAGAAAAAACGGGCATACGCGCCAGATGGTGGATCTGTTTCTGGAGCACCTGGATGGTGAAAAGGAGATCATCGATGCCTACCGCACGGAAGTAAAGCCCTGTGTGGACTGCCGGTTCTGCTGGAAAAAGAAGGAATGTGCCATCAAGGACGGCATGCAGGAAATCTATCAGAAACTGGAGGAAGCGGACAACATCATCCTGGCCTCCCCCATGTATTTCCACTCCATCACAGGGAGGATGAAGTCCCTGATCGACCGTTTCCAGGTGTATTGGGCAGGTCATGTGAGAAATGATATGCCGGAAACATTTTTGCGCAAAGGCGCCATACTGATGGTGGGCGGCGCTCCCTCCTTTGAGAACCAGTTCCTGGGCGGGGAGATCGTGCTTAAGAACCTGTTAAATGATCTGAGCACAGAGTGTCTGGGCCAGGTCTGTCTGCCAAACAGCGACAGGGACAGTCTTGAAACCAGGCCTGATATCGCGGCGCAGGTTATTGCTTTGGCGGAAAAGATGAATCGGGCAGTAAAATAAGTCGTCCTGAACAGTTACAATAAAACAAACATAAATAGGAGGAATTATCATGCAGGGTTACACTTACACAAAGGGAGAGCATTATCCGGTAGAACATTTGGTTTTTAAGGTAGCGCCGGAGGACGTGGAGCATTATCTGGCGGTTGACCATGAGATCTGGACTTTAAAGGAGGCATATGCGCCTGGATTTGACCATATCCCCTTCCTTTACAAAGAGGTTTGGGTCAATGACAACAAGCCGGGCGAAATCCACTTCATCTTTGTCTGGGAGAGCATTGAGTCCTGGAGAAAGATCGATGACAAGGAATACCAGGCTAAACTGATCAAGGAGTTTGACGAGAAGTTCGGCCGGCCTTACGAGTTCATCCGCTGCGTGCAGAATGAGGAGAACTTCGGCGTTCACCGTGTGAGCCGTTTTGAGAGAATCTAGTAAAGGAGCGAGGAAAAGAATATGAGATTTGAAGATAAAGTAGTGATCGTTACCGGCGCAAGCTCCGGTATCGGTGAGGGAGTTGCCAGGAAATTCCTGGATGAGGGCGCTTTGGTTGTGGGATGCGGCATTGAGCCTGAGATGCATATTGAGAGCAGCAGGGCCATCTATGTACAGGCCAACCTTACTGAGTTTGCCCAGGCGCAGCATGTGGTGGAGGAAGCAGTGAAGGCATTCGGCAGGGTGAATAAGCTGGTGTGCTGCGCAGGGGTTACCTTTGTGGGTTCCCTGGAGACAACGGATTATGACACCTTTATGAGGGAGCTTTCCATTAACATGGGCGGCGTGTTCAATATGTGCAAGGCAGCCATTTCCGAGCTTAAGAAGCAGGAAGGTTCCACCATTGTGAACGTGGGATCCGACCTGGGAGTGCGTCCCATTCCGGAGCGCATCGGCTACTGCCCGTCCAAGGCTGGCGTTATCATGCTGACTAAATGCATTGCCCTGGAGTATGCTCCGTCCATCCGTGTGAATGCCATCCTTCCGGGACTGGTGCGCACACCTATGATCGAGCAGAGGTTTACAGAGGCAGAGGATCCAAAGGCTCTGGAAGAGTCATACGCAAGCCTGTACCCCCTGCACAAGATGGGGAAGATCGAGGATATGGCCAATGCCATTGCATTCCTGTCCAGCGATGAAAGCGGGTTTATCACAGGAGAGATCATGCAGGTCTGCGGCGGCAGTCTGATTTAAGGAGGAATGACATGGCAACATCTTTATTTAAAATGCCTTTTGATATTGAAAAGACCAGGGTGAAGCAGATCTACAGAAGCAGCTCCCTGGACCAGGCGCAGGTGGAAACCATAACATGTGAGGAGATGAAGGAAATCTACGGGGACCTGAAGTTTGAGGCTCTCCACGAGGACCGTCCCTATACATATACGTCCCTGGTCACATCCATTGACGGCAGGATCGCATTTACGGACGCACCCCAGGGGCCCCTCATTGCAAAGCTGAACAAGTATGACGGGGATGGGGCCGGCGCCGACTGGTGGATCCTCAACATGCTCAGGGCCGTGTCTGACGGAGATATCATTGGTGCGGGCACCATGAATGCGGAGAGTGACTATACGGCCCATGTGTTCTCGCAGCAGCTGGAGGATGCAAGGGTGGCGGCCGGCATGGAGCCGGTCCCATGGAATATCATCTCATCCCTGGATGCAACAGACATTCCTTTTGACCATGTACTGTTTAAAACAAAGGAAGTTCCCGTGATGATCAGCACCAGCGCTGCCGGTGTTCCTGTTATCCGGGAAAAAATGAAGGAAGATTACTACCTGGTGGGGCCTGTTAAGGATATTTCTGAGGTCACCGGGGAAATGATCGAGTCCATGAAGGCAAACCGGAACAAGGTACTGGTGATCGCCACAGGCGACAAGGCGCCGGATTCCAAGGTTGCCCTCTATATCATGAAGAAATTCGGCCTTAACAAGGTGCTGGTGGAGACTCCCTCCTACATGCATTACCTGGTATCCCAGGGCATGATGGATGAGCTGTTCTTTAATTACTCCTGCATTTATGTGGGCGGGCAGGCGCTGACCATCGGCAAATTCGGGCAGGAGTTTGGCTCTGAGGACCACCCCCATACCAGGATGCTGAGCATCCATTCCCACAGCGATCATTTCTTCTATTTCAGGCATAAGCTGATTTATGGTTAGGGAAAGGGGCAAATAAAATGCCGTGCATACAGGTAAAAACAAACGTTAAGACTTCCCGTCAGGCTGCGGAGGAGATCAAGGAAGCATTGGGGCAGGCCATCAGCTGTCTTCCGGGAAAAAGCGAGGATTGGCTTATGGTGTCCATTGAGGACGGATGCCAGATGTTCTTTGGAGGAAAGGGCAGCCGGCCCATCGCCATGGTGGAGGTAAAGATTCTGGGAAATGCCGTGGATCAGGAAGGCGCCAAGCGCATGACCGGGGAAATGACCAGAGTATTAGGCGGGACTTTGGGGGTATCGCCTGATAACATGTACATTAAATATGAAGCATCTCCTGACTGGGGATGGAATGGAACGAACTTTTAATAGGCTGGCAGGGACGGTGTGATGCAGGATCCGCCGGCAGTTAAAGAGGGGACTGGATCTTCCAGGTGCCCCTCTTTTTGTATGGTCATGTTTCGGTTTACATATCCGCCTTAACCATGGGCTGATAAAATCTCAAAAAATTCCTCAATGGCTTTGAGGGAGGCCCCAAGGATCGGCCCTTCATTTCCAAGTGAGGAGATCAGGATCTCCTGGGTATGGGTGATGGGGAGGACAATATCCTTCATGATCTCAGGCAACAGGTAAGGGAGGGACTGGATGAGATGGGAGTTAAGGATGATCATTTCGCAGTTTACAAAAAATATGATGTTGGACAATCCGATGGCCAGGTTGCGGATGTATGTGTCCAGGATGGCCAGCGCAGAGGGATGCTGCTTTTTAACCAGCTCTATAAACTCATCAATATCCTCCAGGGGTTTCTCCAGATGGAGGTTGATCTCGTCCAGAAGGTATTGGTCTGAGCAGTACTGTTCCCAGCACCCGTATTTGCCGCAGGAGCATTGCTTTGTCTCCTGGATGTTGATGGTGTGGTGCCCAACTGCATTGGCAAATCCCAGGTAACCGCGGATAAGCTGGCCGTTGGAGATCATGCCGCAGGATATGACATCGGAGATGCACAGTACGGTCAGCTCCTCATACTGGGGATGAAGGCGGGATTCCATGGAAGCTGCCAGGTTCCCGTCATTGTCAATGTACACAGGTACATTATAGCGCTGTTCCAGCAAGGACTTAATATCGATGTTGTGCCACTGGAGCTTGGGAATAAAGCGGATGACCCCGTCCAGATCAATGATCCCACGCACAGCCAGGCTGATGCCGATCAGCCCGTAGGGGCAGGGCGGTATTTCCCTGATCATTTTGTCAATTGCCACATAGATCTGCTGGTACACGTAGGAAAACGCCTTTTTCTCAATGAACAGGGACCGGCGGCTGATAATATCGTTGTTCAGGTCCGTGAGGATGAGACTGATACGGCGCGCCCCGATATCAACGGCAATGCAGTAACCCGCCTTGGCAGCCAGGGTAAGGATGATGGGGGGCCGTCCTCCGCTGGAATCACCCATGGTGGTTTCCTCCACCAGCTTCAGGCTCATCCATTCCTTTACAATGGTGGAAACAGTGGCCTTATTAAGCCCCGTCTCCTCGGAAATACGGGCGCGGGAAATCTGCTTTTTGTTTAATATATGTTTGATAATGGTCAGCCGGTTGGCTGAGCGTATGTCCTTGGTCTGTGATATTTTCATGGGTATGCCTCGATGTTAAAGTATGATTCCATATCAGGAGATGATTTTAATTAGTCATATCATAACATACAGAGGAAATGACCGCAAGTCAAAGCCGGGACCCGGCTCACGGACTGAGCCATGCAAATGCAGGAAGATTGCGCAGTATGCCGAATAGGAGGAGGAAACCGGTCATGATGTAAAGGACCAGGTTCTGGGCCCTTGTGGGCTGCAGCCTGCCGCTTTTTATATACCGGAAAGCCATTTGAAATGCGATTATAAGGCCGGGTGGAAGGATCAGCATGACGGCGGCATTAGCCTGAAAGGCCGACTGAAAGTCCAGGGACAGCAGGGACAGACACATGCGGCTCACTCCGCAGCCGGGGCAGTACAGTCCTGTAATGGTATGGAACATGCAGGGGATAAGGGGATGGCCTGCCAGAATACAGAGTAATGCATAAAACAGGCCGGCTCCCAGGAGCCCGCCTGTTTTTATACATAATCGTATCAAACGCTTATGCATTGGGAAGGTATTTGTTTAACTCGTTCTGCAGCAGGGCATAGGACACAATGCCCAGGCCGAACAGGCTGAGAAGCAGATAGACCACAGGTGCGCTTCCCCTTGGTTCACCGTGTTGGTCGTGAAGCATCTCCACTGCATTTCCCATCTGGTACATCCAGAAAAGCCCGTAGATACCGCAGGTGATCAGTGTGAACAGGAAAACCATTCCACCGCTTGTGCCCTGTCTTCCGGAGAGGCTGTTTGTGTCATCATTGAGCACAATCATCCAGTAGATGCCGTATAAGCCGCAGGTAATCAGGCTCAGCAGGATGCAGACCACAATATTGCGCTGTTTCATACGTATTTCCTCCTTGGTATGTTTTGATATGCAATACAGGTAGATTCTATCACAGGCTCTGCGTATTATCAACAAAAAGCATGTAAAATAAGACATTTTCAGACACCGGCTATATGGTGCATTACTGGTAAAAACTCATTTTTATGGACGAATGGGGCTGGATATGGTATACTAACTAAGATAGGCGTATTCCGATTATGGATACGAATGGAGGCAGACTATGAAAGATAAAGGAAGGACGCGGGGGACATTTAAGGTCTACCTGCAGTGGCCGCTCTTTTTGTCGGTCCTTATGGTCATATTGACTGCCGCTGTTGGAGCGGTGTCCATAAAGGCCGGCATTATTGTATCGGTATTTACCATTGTCTATATAGGGATTGCCCTTTGGCTGTATTTTTCACGGAGAAAAGGCATACTTGCAGGGCTGATCGCATTTTCATCTGCCTATGACCAGAGCAGGCAGAACCTGATGGAAGAGATGCTCATGCCTTATGCAGTGGCAGACGGAAGCGGGCATTTGCTCTGGATGAACCGGGAGTTTGCGGCAATCCTGGCAGAGGAAAAAATTTCATATAAGAATATAACAGCCATGTTCCCTGATATTACGAAGGAAATGCTGGCAACCGGCGGTGAACTGGTAAGCGTGCACAGCTTTCTGGGGGACAGGAAGTTCCGCATTGATCTAAAGCAGGTCATGGTGGACCGGCTGGAGGCAGCGGTGGCTGACAACGGGCTGGAGGGACAGGGGTCGTTTGTGACAGCCATCTACCTGGTGGATGAGACACAGACTCTTTTGTACATGCAGCAGATCAATGATCAGAAGCTGGTGGCCGGACTGATCTATCTGGATAATTATGATGAGGCGCTGGAAAGCGTGGAGGAGGTTAGGCGTTCTCTGCTGACAGCTCTCATTGACCGGAAGATCAGCAAGTATATATCCGGTATGAACGGCATTGTAAAAAAGCTTGAGAAGGACAAATATTTCTTTGTCATCAAGCAGCAGTACATGGCCAGGATCCAGGAGGAGCGTTTCTCCATCCTGGAGGATGTAAAGACAGTGAACATAGGCAATGATATGGCGGTGACCTTAAGTATCGGTATCGGTATGAACGGGGACAGCTACAGCCAGAACTATGATTACGCCAGGACCTCTATTGATATGGCCCTTGGACGGGGAGGCGACCAGGCCGTTGTGAAGGATTCAGGTAAGATCCAGTACTACGGCGGCAAAGCGCAGCAGATGGAAAAGACCACCCGTGTCAAGGCAAGGGTGAAAGCCCATGCCCTCAGGGAACTGATGGAGAACAAGGACCGGCTTTTGATCATGGGACACCGGCTGGCTGACATTGATTCCTTTGGAGCAGCTGTGGGTATATACCGCATTGCCGTGTCCATGAATAAGAAGGCCAACATTGTGGTCAACGAGGTGACATCCTCGGTGCGCCCCATGATGGACCGGTTTATAGGCAACGCGGAATATCCGGAGGATATGTTCCTCACAGGGCCAAAGGCATCAGAGGTGGCGGACCAGGGAACCATGCTGGTCATCGTGGATGTGAACCGCCCCAGTATTACGGACGAACCGGCATTGCTGCGGGAGGTCAGGACCGTTGTGGTACTTGACCATCACAGAACCAGCAGTGAGATTATTGACAATGCGGTGCTTTCCTATGTGGAGCCATATGCTTCATCCACCTGTGAGATGGTGGCGGAAGTTCTGCAGTATATAGCGGACGGCATCAAGGTGAAGCCGGCAGAGGCGGATGCCATGTATGCAGGCATTGTGATCGACACCCAGAATTTTACCAACCAGACAGGTGTGAGGACCTTTGAGGCGGCCGCATTTCTACGGCGCAGCGGCGCGGATATCACAAGGGTGCGCAAGCTGTTCAGGGAGAACATGAGGGATTATCAGGCCAAGGCCGATGCTGTGCGCAAGGCGGAAGTATATATGGACGCCTTTGCCATCAGCGAGTGCTCGGCAGATGGGCTGGACAGCCCCACCATCATCGGCGCCCAGGCCGCCAACGAGCTGTTGGAGATCCGGGGCATTAAGGCTTCGGTGGTGCTGACCGATTATAACGGTACTATTTATTTCAGCGCCCGCTCCATTGACGAGGTCAATGTGCAGGTGATGATGGAGAAGCTGGGGGGCGGCGGACACCGCACCATAGCAGGCGCCCAGATGGAGGGCGTATCAGTGGAAGATGCTAAGATCCGTTTAAAGGAAGTCATCCGCCAGATGCTGGAGGAAGGCGAAGTTTCCTGAGAATGAATTATAAATTGGAAAGGAAGTAAGAGACATGGATATTGTATTACTGGAAGATGTAAAAGCATTAGGAAAAAAAGGACAGATCGTAAAGGTAAATGACGGCTATGCCAGGAATTTCATCCTGCCCAAGAAGCTTGGCCTGGAAGCTACCTCTAAGAACTTAAATGACTTAAAGCTTCAGAAAGCCAATGATGCCAGGATCGCCGCAGAGCAGCTGGCAGCAGCAAAGGAGCTGGGAGCAAAGCTGGATGAGTCCACCGTGACCTTGTCCATTAAGGCGGGCGAGGGCGGAAGGGCGTTTGGCTCCGTGTCCAACAAGGAGATCAGCAAGGCCATTTCCGACCAGCTGAACCTGGATATTGACAAGAAAAAGATCGTTTTAAACGACCCCATCAAATCCATCGGAAGCTTTGAGGTTCCCATTAAGCTTCACAAGGAGGTAACGGCCAGACTTGCGGTAAAGGTAGTGGAAGCTTAACGGTAAGCTGCCGCTGATAATGAAACATGACATGACCCGCCCCGAAAGGAGCGGGTCTCATAGACTGGTATGGGATCTGCATACCGGTTTGAATACAGGAGACGATTAAAATGGAAGAAGCTCTGATCAAGCGGGTGCTTCCCCACAGCCTGGAAGCGGAACAGTCCGTCATCGGATCCATGCTGATGGACAGGGAGGCAGTCATCGCTGCATCGGAAATTGTAACTGGAAGTGATTTTTACCAGCAGCAATATGGTATCATGTTTGATACCATGGTGGAGCTGTTCAATGAGGGCAAGCCCGTGGACCTGGTTACCCTTCAGGACCGGTTAAAGGAAAAGGATGTGCCTCCGGAGGTGTGCAGCCTGGACTTTGTCCGTGACATTGTGACCATGGTGCCCACATCAGCCAATGTGAAGTCCTACGCCACCATTGTAAGTGAGAAGGCAGTCCTTCGCAGGCTGATCAAGACAACGGAGGAGATCGCCAATACCTGCTATGCGGGAAAGGAACCCTTGGAGAATATCCTGGCGGACACGGAGAAATCCGTTTTTAACCTGCTTCAGAACAGGGGAGGCCAGGAGTTTGTTCCCATCAAGCAGGTGGCCATTAATGTCCTTGAAAAGATTGAGGACGCCTATAAAAATCAGGGTACGGTAACGGGTATTCCCTGCGGTTTTATTGACCTGGACTACAAGCTGTCCGGTTTCCAGCCCTCTGACTTTATCCTGATCGCGGCCCGCCCTTCCATGGGTAAGACTGCCTTTGTGCTTAACGTGGTAGATTATGTGGCGGTGCGCAAAAGCCTGCCCTGTATGGTATTCAGTTTGGAAATGTCCAAGGAGCAGCTGGTCAACCGTATGCTTTCCATGGAGTCCAATGTGGACTCCCAGAAGCTGCGTACAGGCTCCCTGACGGATTCGGACTGGGACGCGGTGGTGGAGGGCATCGGCGTTATTGGTAATTCCAAGCTGATCATTGACGACACGCCCGGTATCTCCATCTCGGAGCTGCGCTCCAAATGCAGGAAGATGAAGCTGGAATACGGCTTGAGTATTGTTATCATTGACTACCTGCAGCTGATGAGCGGTAGCAAAAAAGGCGGGGGAGACAACAGGCAGCAGGAGATTTCCGATATATCGCGTTCCCTTAAGGCTCTGGCCAGGGAGCTTCATGCTCCGGTGATTGCCCTGTCCCAGCTGTCCCGTGCCTGTGAGACAAGGCAGGACCACCGCCCCATGCTTTCCGACCTTCGAGAGTCCGGAGCTATTGAGCAGGATGCGGACGTGGTTATGTTCCTTTACCGTGATGATTACTATAATAAGGATACGGAACATCCCAATGAGGCTGAGGTGATCATAGCCAAACAGCGAAACGGCCCCATTGGTACGGTGACATTGATCTGGAAGCCCGAGTACACAAAGTTTGTCAATGCGGCAAGACCTCAGGGCGGAGGACCCCAGGAGTAATAAAAATTTTCCGGGAATGTCATAATATCCATTCTCAACGCATACACTAATAGTAAGGCAGGACATGCCTGTTAAGATGTGAAGGAGAGAGTGGCTATGGATGAAGTACATTATCTGATATCGGATGCGTCCAAAAAGGTCGATGTGGAGGCCCATGTATTAAGGTACTGGGAAGAGGAGCTGGAACTTGATATTCCCCGTAACGAGATGGGGCACCGGTACTATACGGATTTACATATCCGCCTGTTTAAGCAGGTCAAGAACCTGAAAGAAAAAGGGTTTCAGCTCAAGGCGATCAAGCACGCGCTGAACCAGGTACTTAAGAAAGACGGAAAAGCTCAGACAGAGCTGTCCGATGAAATTTTAGAGCGTGATATGAACGCGGCCCTGAATGAATTCAAGGAAGAGGATGGGAACACATCATTAAGCACTATGAAGAGTGACGGTGTATCCGTGGTAGCCATGGAAGAGAAGATGGAACAGTTCCAGCAGATTATGAACCTGATAATCGGACGAGCCCTTGAAGTCAACAATGAAAAGCTGAGCCAGGACATCAGCTGCCTGGTCAACGAAAAGATGGGAAAGGAATTGGAATTCCTGCTCCAGGCATCAGATGAGAAGGAAGAGGAGCGTTTCCGCCAGCTGGATGAAACCCTGAGGGCTTACCAGAAGGGCGGACAAGCTGAGGCGGCGGCTGCCAAAGTCCCATTTTTCAAACGCCGCAAATTCGGCCGCAGCGGAAAGAAGCTGAGGGATGGAAAGTAGTCCGGATCTCATGCCGGAAGAGAAGGAAGGAATTATAAAATGATACAGGACAGGACATACGCTGCCGCGGCAGTGAGGGTTCTGTCCTGTATGGTTTATAATTCCTTCCTTTTTTGGTAGTTCCATCCCCTTTCAATTTTCTTACAACCACAAAAATGATATCGCTATTCCGTAAGAAATGTGTTAGAATAAATGTGATTTTAGCGTTTTAACCAAGGAAGAAAGTAATTCTTAAGCACGCTCCAGGAAGGATACGCACTTCACATGAATTTGAGGAATAGATATAGAAAATACATTACATATACGGGCACGGCCGGAATCCTGGCTTTGTCCATGACACTAAACGGCTGTACAAAAGGCGCGTCAGGTTCCGCGGAGGGCAATGCCACGCCGGCGGAGGCCACTGAGATCCAGGCTGTGCCTGAGACTATTGCACAGCTGGGGCTTCAGGGACAGGTCCTGCCCGGACTTAACGACATTGACCTGCCGGATGCGGAGCCGGCTCCGGAGTACCTGCGGATCGGTGTGCGTCATGAGATCGTAAAAAAGCTGCAGCAGCGCCTGATGGACCTGGGCTTTATGGATAACGATGAGCCAACGGATTATTTTGGTGAGATGACCCAAATGGCAGTGAAGCATTTCCAGAGGCAGAATGAACTGCCCATGGACGGCATTGTGGGAAATGTTACCTGGGATGCGATCATGTCCCCGGATGCCAAGTACTACGCGGTGTCCAAGGGAGCCCAGGGTGATGATATTGAGCGGATCCAGCAGCGTCTCTACGAGCTGGGATATCTGGCGACCGCGGATCTGGTGACCGGGAATTTCGGAGATTCCACGGAAGCGGCAGTCCTGAAACTCCAGGAGGTCAATGGTCTGGAGCAGGACGGCAAGGTTGGACAAAAGACCATCAACCTGATATACAGCGATGAGATCAGGCCCAACTTCCTGGCTTACGGGGAGAAGAGCGATGTGGTGCTGGCATGCCAGCAGCGCCTTAAGGAACTGGGATACCTCACCACCACGCCCGATGGCGCCTATGGTGAGGACACGGTTGTGGCGGTTAAGCAGTTCCAGGCCAGGAATGACCAGATCGTTGACGGTTATCTGGGGCCGTCCACAAGGATCGCCCTGAACAGTCCGGATGCAAGGGCCAACGGCCTGATGCTGGGCGAGCGGGGGGACGCTGTGACCAAGGTGCAGCAGCTGCTGAACAAACACGGATACCTTGTTTCAGGCAATATAACCGGATATTACGGCGAGGCCACGGAGCGGGCGGTGGAGAACTTCCAGTCCCGCAACGGACTTACGGCTGACGGCCTGGTGGGCGTTCAGACAATGGCTAAGCTGACCAGTGATAATGTAAGACGGCCGGCAGCCAATACAGGCGGTTCAGGAAGCCAGGGCGGCTCAGGCAGCCAGGGCGGTTCAGGCGGTCAGGGCGGTTCAGGCAGCCAGGGCGGCAGCACAAGCAAGCCGTCAGGCAATACTCCGCCAGCAGTGAGCAAGCCCGTTGGGCAGGGCGCAGGAGCATTGATCTCAGTTGCCTCCTCCAAGCTTGGAAGTCCATATGTGTGGGGGGCAAAGGGTCCCAATGCATTTGACTGTTCCGGCTTTGTATACTGGTGTCTGAACCAGGTGGGAGTTAACCAGAGTTACCTCACTTCCTCCGGTTGGAGAAATGCGGGAAGATATACAAAGATCACGAATTTTAATGATATACAGGCAGGTGATATTGTGGTTGTAAACGGCCATGTGGGAATTGCGGCAGGAGGCGGAACCGTGATCGATGCGTCCTCCAGTAACGGGCGTGTGGTACACAGAAGCCTGAGCCAGTGGTGGGCAAACAATTTCATCTGTGCTTGGAGGATTTTCTAGTACTGTTCATAACAAGGAGGGCTAAGGATGCAGACAATACTGGTATGTGATGATGATAAGCAGATCGTGGAGGCCATAGACATATATCTGACAGGAGAAGGATTTCAGGTGATCAAGGCTTATGACGGATATGAAGCACTGGAATACCTGGAAAAGGGGGAAGTGGATCTGCTGATTGTGGATGTAATGATGCCCGGCCTGGACGGGATCCGCACCACGCTTAAGGTGCGGGAGACCAGCAGTATACCCATCATTATACTTTCCGCTAAATCAGAGGATGCGGATAAGATCCTGGGACTGAATATCGGGGCGGACGACTACATAACCAAACCCTTTAATCCACTGGAGCTGGTGGCCAGGGTCAAGTCCCAGCTGCGCCGTTACACCCAGCTGGGCAATATGAACCAGCAGGCAGAAGGCCAGATCTTTAAGTGCGGCGGGCTTCAGATCAATGATGACAACAAAGAAGTGACAGTGGACGGGGAACCCATCAAGCTGACGCCCATTGAGTACAATATCCTTCTGCTTCTGGTGAAGAACGCGGGCAAGGTATTTTCCATTGATGAGATCTATGAGCAGATATGGAACGAGGAGGCCATTGGAGCGGACAACACAGTGGCGGTGCATATCCGCCATATCCGTGAAAAGATTGAGATCAATCCAAGGGAGCCGAAGTATCTGAAGGTGGTATGGGGTGTAGGATATAAGATTGAAAAGCAGTAGGTGGCTTTATGACAGAAGAGAGACTGAAATTCAGGCGTAAGAAACAGATCCTGACCCTGGTCCACATATTCTTTGTGATGATCGCTGTGTTTGGGATCAGCGCCATGTATCTGAACTCCAATTACGGTAAAGGGATTAAGTGGATTTATGAGGAGGCTTATGAGGACTCCCCTAATTTCACCACCCAGCTTGCATCGGATGTGGAGCGTATCTTTACTTACGTAGGATACAAGGATATGTTTGAGACTGACGGTGAGCTGGATATGAACAAGGTCATTGTCAACTATACCAATGGTCCCGGTGAGACAGCTGAGATGACCCTGGATGAAATCGTCAGGTACATCAAAAAGCGGGGCTATTATCTGGATGAGAATTTTGAGTTAAAGGGATCCCCTATCTCCATGGATGACGAGGATGATGAAGAGATCACCGTGGATTTCCAGAGCACCAATCCCAACTTCGTGGATGCGGACGCAAGCGGGGAACGGATGACCAAAGAGGACCTGGCTCTGGATATCCTGGACCATCTGGGTGAATACTACACCATTTATAATAACTACATAGAGAATGAGACAAATTTGAGGTTCCGCATTGTGTATAGGGATGACAGCGGGAAGGAGAGCGTGTACACCAACGTGGAGAACATGTCCCTGGAGGACCTGAAAGGCGCGGGAAAATATCTCTATATCCCGGGAAACAGCATTAAGATGGAGACAAACATGCCCACCATCCCGGAAAATGCAGCCACCCTGCTGGAGATATGGAACCCCAATGGAAATGATAATTATTACATGGTCATTTCCGTGGATACCACTTACCCGTGCACGGATGCGTATTCCATGGCTGCATGGGAATACAGCGGCGGAAGACAGAACTTTATCCTGGGGATCGGCGGGATCATTGCCGGAGTGCTGGGCTGTATTGCCACACTGGCAGCCCTGATCCTGATGTCAGGCCATCTCACGCCGGAAAGCGATGAGATAAGGCTGTTCCCCATTGATGAGATCTATACCGAACTGTGCGTGGCCGTCTGGGCCGCCCTTACAGCCTTGTTCCTGCTGGGAGGAAGATATGTGGGCATACGCCTGTTCAGCCTGTTTGTGGCTGAAGGACAGTGGCCCTACTGGAATAAGGTGATCAAGGCCGTGATCATTTACGGCTGTCTGGTCCTGTTTTTCTTTAACATGCTGCGCCGGTATAAGGCCAGGACCCTGTGGAGCAACAGCCTTTTAAAGAAGGTTATTGACACGTTCAGGGAATATGTGCGCCATATCACATTTGCCGCTGGAATGGGACTTTGTTATTTCCTGTTTTTAGGCGCCAATGCAGTTATGCTGTGGGGGATCCTGTTCCTTTTCGGCTATGAAGGGGAACGGTTCGGCTTCCATGTGCTGCTCTATGGGTTGGCGGTGGTCCTTTTGGCAATGGATGGATATATATTCCACCAGATGTTTAAAAAGGCAGTGCAGAGGGATATATTGGATGCGGCGATCAGCAGCATTTCCCAGGGCAACACGCGGTATCAGATCGAGATGGGCAGTCTCACAGGCAAGGAAAGGGATATGGGCGAGCATCTCAACAACATCAGCAGCGGACTTGACTCAGCCCTTCAGCAGCAGGTAAAAAGCGAGCGCCTGAAGGCCGACCTTATCACCAATGTATCACACGATATCAAGACACCGCTTACATCCATTATCAACTATGTGGATCTGCTTAAGAGGGAGAAGATACAGGATCCCAAGATCGCGGCATATCTGGAAGTTCTGGACCAGAAATCCCAGCGCCTTAAGACGCTGACAGAGGATCTGGTGGAGGCATCCAAGGCCAGCTCGGGCAATATGAAGCTGGATATATCCGATATCGACCTGGTGGAGCTGGTCCAGCAGACCAACGGGGAATTTGAGGAGCGTTTTGTGATGCGCCGCCTGGAGCTGGTGTGCAATGTGCCTGATGAGGTGCTTATCATACAGGCGGACGGGCGCAGGCTGTGGCGTGTATTGGAAAACCTTTACACCAATGCGGTAAAGTATGCCATGGAGCACAGCCGCGTGTACGTGGATGTGTCAGAGGAAGACGGAAAAGCCGTGTTTACCATTAAGAATGTGTCTGAGAATCCGCTGAACATCAGGCCGGATGAACTGACAGAGCGCTTTGTCAGGGGAGATGTGGCCAGGACAACGGAAGGCAGCGGCCTGGGCCTCTCCATTGCAAAGAGCCTGACTGAACTGCAGAATGGCCAGTTCCAGGTTATCATTGACGGGGATCTGTTCAAGGCAATGGTGTCCTTCCCCATCATGCACGCAGAGCATAAGACGGAGAGGATCGGTGTTGATCCTGCTTCCGTTGAAGCAGCCGCAGCTGAGGAGACAGAGCAGGAAGAGGTCAGGCACGACAATGTGGTAGTGGATGTGGAGCTGATAGAAGTAGGAGATTCTTCCAATCATTTACAAAATGAGGGAGAAAGCTGATAAATATTTCACGAAGAAAATGACACAAACCACAAAAATGTAAAAAATATACAAATATAATTAGTTAATATTACAGCGAAAAAAGCCCCCGGAAATTCCTTCCCGGGGGCCTTTTTGAACCCTAAATAATGTGTAAGCAGATTTTATTGGTATTCAAATACATTAATCCAACTCTCTAACAGTTCCTTTTCCTCAGGACGTTTGTAAACCAGCTGGGCGGCGGCCACGATGGGCAGCCATCCCTGTACATAACGTTTCTCTGTGCCTGTTTTTTCACAGAACAGATCCATGTACATCTCGGCTTTCTTTTTGTCCTTTAAGGAGAGAAGGAGGTAGGTTCTGGCAACATCGGCACTTGCATTGCCCTGGGAAGCATGTACCCAGTCGATCACGTACCATTTGCCGTCATCGCCCACAATGATATTGGTTGGGTTAAAGTCGCCGTGGCACAGCTTGGTGTGCTTTGGCATTCCGTCCAGTCTGGTCATCAGTTCGTAGCGCAGGTTATCATCCAGCTGCTCCTCTGATTTCAAGGCGCGGATGGTCTTTTCCTTTAACTTATTAAGGAGTGGGCATGCCTGAGCATGGATCAGCAGGTGCAGATCCACCATCTTATCCATGTACTCCTCAAGCTTATCCGGATTCTCATCCATCAGCTGCTGAAGGGTCTTGCCTTCAACAAACTCCTTGATAATGGACCATTTGCCATCCACAACAGATACCCCCAGAACCTTCGGGATGTTCAGGGCTTCGATGGACTCCACACGCGCGTTGCACAGTGCTTCATTCAATACCTCAGCCTTTGGAAAGCCCTCACAGAATTCCTTGATGGCAGTGTTTCCGTCACGGTAAACGGATTTTGTTTCGCTACTGGAAATTAATTGTTTTGCCATAATTACACTCTCCTTCCACACATTATAAACGGTGCTGCGACATAATACCCATCGCACTGCCTTTATTCTACTACAACAAGGTCAAAAAGTACATACCCAATTTGATAAATTTTTAACGTACTTTTTGGCCTTATATGACAATATTTCCTTATGATTTCCTAAAAACGGAAAATAGCTGTTCCGTATGGGGGAAGAGGATAGGAAAATGAATATGGCTGCCCATCACACTCGCCTTTGGAGGACTGGAAGCCGGGGGCTTCCGATGCCTTATAGGCGCCGTGGATGTTGTCCAGCAGCAGGGTGTATTTGCCTCGTTTGGGAACGCCCACCCTGTAATCCGGCCGTTCCACCGGTGTGAAGCTGATGATAAACAACAGGTTCTTTTTGCCTGTCTCATCCCTGCGCAGGAAGCTGAAGATACTGCGGTCCCCGTCATTGGCATTGATCCACTGGAACCCGTTCCAATCATTGTCCAAACGGTAGAGGGCGGGATATTTCTTGTATAAATGCAGCAGGTCCTTAACGTAATCCTGCAGCTCTTTGTGATCACCCTGGTCAGCCAGATACCAGTCCAGGGACACCTTCTCATCCCACTCATGAACCTGGGCAAAGTCCTGGCCCATGAACAGCAGCTTCTTGCCGGGATGTCCCATCATAAAGGTATATCCGGCCTTTAAGTTGGAGAATTTGTCCTGGTCCAGACCGGGCATCTTGTTGATCATGGAGCATTTTAAATGCACCACCTCGTCATGGGATAGTACCAGGATATAATTTTCACTGGTAAAATAGGTGAGTCCAAAGGTCATGCGGTGGTGGTTATATTTGCGGAAATAGGGGTCCAGCTTCATGTATTCCAGGAAGTCATGCATCCATCCCATGTTCCACTTAAAGGTAAAACCAAGCCCGTCCTCCTCCGGATGGGTGGTGACCTTGGGCCATGCCGTGGATTCCTCAGCGATCACCAGGGCTCCGTGGTTGCGTCCCTGCACCACGGTGTTCAGGTGTTTAAAAAATTCAATGGCTTCCAGGTTCTGGTTGCCGCCGTACTTGTTGGGAACCCACTGGCCCTCCTGGCGGCCATAATCCAGATACAGCATGGAGGCCACCGCATCCACCCGCAGGCCGTCCACATGGTATTGTTCCACCCAATAGAGCGCATTGCTGATCAGGAAATCCTTTACCTCATTCTTTCCGTAATCAAACACCTTAGTGCCCCAGTCCGGGTGTTCCCCCTTGCGCGGGTCCGCATATTCAAAGAGGGGCTCACCGTCAAAATCAGCCAGTCCATGGGCATCCTTTGGAAAGTGGGCAGGCACCCAGTCCAGGATGACCCCGATCCCGCTGCGGTGCAGGTAATTTATAAAATACATAAAGTCCTTGGGCATTCCGTACCGGGATGTGGGGGCGTAATATCCGGTGACCTGGTAGCCCCAGGAACCGTCAAAGGGGTGTTCCGCGATCCCCATCAGCTCCACATGGGTATAGCCCATCTCCTTGACATAAGCGGCCAGCTCATGGGCAGCTTCCGTATATGTATAGCAGCCATCCTTTTCCTCACGGTTCTTCTTGCGCCAGGAACCCAGATGGACCTCATAGATGCTTATGGGCATCTTCTGCACATCCTGGGCAGCGCGTTTTTCGATCCAGTCCTTGTCTGTCCAGTGAAAACCCTGTATATCCGTGGTGACGGAGGCGGTTCCGGGGCGGTATTCCGCGCTGAAGGCAAAGGGATCGGCCTTATAAAGGATCTTGCCGGATTCCGTGGTGATGGCAAACTTGTAGAGTTCTCCCATCTGCATTCCCGGATTAAAATATTCCCAGATGCCGGAGTCCGGTATCTTTGTCATGGGATTGGCTTCGGGGTTCCATCCGTTAAAATCGCCAACCAGATGAACCTCCCTGGCATGGGGCGCCCACACCGCAAAGTAGATGCCCTCTTTCCCTTTATAGGTCTTGGGATGGGCGCCCAGCTTCTGGTAGATATCATAGTGGGTGCCGGCTCCGAACAGATAGCAGTCCAGGTCTGAGATAAATCCGGTGATCTGGGTTTTCTTCTTCTTTGCGGCGGATGCTGCCGGAGCAGACGGATTCTTGGTACCCGGATTGCGTTTATTAACTGCCATATCACTTATCCCCCTTTATTTTCAGGACAGCCCCCCGGTTGCCCTTTAATTTAACATGAACCTTTCCTCCTGTGATGGGCAGTATGGTATCTTCCTCCAGAAGGCTGACGGCCTCCGATGCCTGGATGGGTACGGGTATATCAAGCTCCGCTTCGTTGTCATCATTGTTGGCTGCCGTGATGATAACAGAACCTTCCCCGTGGCGGGCAAATGCGTACTGCCGGTTGGTCAGCAGCAGTTCCTGGTAACGTCCGCCGTGAAACTCCTGGTTCCCATCATGGATGCGGCCCATGGCTGACAGGAAATCCGTGAGCTCACAGTGCAGTTCATCCGCCTGGTCCATGGAAAACGCAGGGCGCAGGGCCTCGTCACTGGTATTGCTCCTTTTGCCTTCCACGCCCCATTCTCCGCCATAATAGATGGAAGGGATTCCCGGAAGGGTAAAGAGGCAGAGATAGATGGGAAACAGATGCTCCTTTAAGACCAGCTTGCTGGCGATCCTGTCCTCATCATGGTTGTCGACAAAGGTATAAAGCTGCCTTCCGATGGCTTCCAGGCGCCGTACATTGTGTGCGATCTCAAAAAAATTATGGTCATTAAAGCCGGAATAAAGGCTTTTGTGAAGTTCATAATTGGTAACGGAGTGAAGCATCTCCTGGTTGACCCAGCGGCTGTAATCCCCGTGGATCACTTCACCCATGAGCCAGAAGTCATCTTTCATGCCGGATGTAACACTGCGCATCTCCTTCATAAAATTAAAATCCAGGACATTGGCACAGTCCAGCCGGATCCCGTCTATATCAAATTCATCCACCCAGAACCGGATCACATCAAAAAGATAAGACCTGACTTCCGGGTTTGGCAGGTTCAGGCACGGAAGCTCAAAATGTCCCTGCCAGGCCTCGTATCCAAAGGAATCGCCGCAGGGGCTCTGCCAGTCAAAGCTGACCCCCCTGTACCAGTCCCTGTAAGGAGAATCCCACTTTTTCTCCTGGATATCCTTAAAAGCAAAGAATTCCCGGCCCGTGTGGTTGAACACTCCGTCCACCACCACTTTGATGCCGGAATCATGGCACTGCTTCACAAAATCCTTAAATGCCTGGTTATCCCCCAGACGGCGGTCAACCAGCTTGTAATCCCTGGTATCGTATCCATGGCTGGTGGACTCAAAAAGCGGCCCTATGTAGATGGCATTGCATCCAAGTGACTTAATGTGGGGAATCCACTGAAACAGTTCTTTAAAACGGCCTGCTGCCTTGGCCGGGTCATTGTGTTTAGGGGCTCCCGTCATCCCCAGGGGATACATATGATAGAATACTCCCCGCTCATACCAGGTGCTCATGTTGTTTTCCTCGCAATCTTTTAGTTTAGTTGTTCTATGGTGCGTGCCAGGAGTATTAATCCTCCTGGCTTTTGAATTTACGCAGTAAAAATTGGTACCGCAGCTGGGCGGCATTCAGTTCGTAAATGTAGCAGTCGATCAGTGTGGGGTCCACGGCCTGCTCAAAATGGTTTCTGGCAGCGTCAATGGCACACTGGGTACGCTCGATCTCGAACCGCAGACGGATCAGTTCCGGCCGGAGCTTTGCCGGCTTTCTGGATGGAACAGCGCCGGCCTTGGCCGCGGCTGTTTCCCTGACTGCTTTTAAAATATCAAACATATTGTTCATCTCCCAGATATTGATAGAAATAGTATATCTGGAAAATGACATCTTATGCATGTGCAGGAATTTAATACATGAATTCCTCCAGCCGGTAACCAAGCTCCATAAGCTTCCGGTTGGACTCCCTCAGGGTGAGGTAATAATAATTGGCTGTCCCTTCCTGGCGCACACCCACAAGTCCCGCATCCTTTAAAATCTTCAAGTGATGGGAGATAGCCGGGCGGGACAGGCTGGTCCGCTGGGTGATCTCATTTACGTTCAGGGCATGATCTTCAAAGATAACAGGGCCGGTGGGACGTTCCGGGCCCATGGCCTCCTCTGTCAGTACTTCCACAATGGACAGACGCATCTCATCCCCTAGGGCGATGAATAAAGGCATGCATAGGTGGAAACGTTCCTGAAGTTCCCGGGCAGTTGTCATCTGCCATTCCTCCTTTGGTTTAAAAATTTGAACCAACTTTATTTTACCATTTATACAGGGGAAGGTCAAGGTGATCAGCTGTGAAATACTCAAATTTTACCCTTGACATTTTCATTAATATCACTCATAATGGAACAACATTCAAGACATTCTTTTTTATAACAATCTAGGTGATCAAGTGTAAGTGATCTGTCCGGATCGGACAGGAATTTCCAAAGGAACAGGAACAAACAAATTTACAAATGGAAAGGGGGAAGTATGGGATTTTGTCTGACTGCATACTGCTGGCCGTGCTTGCTTGCTGCGCATTTTGGGATGTAAGGGAACATCGGATACCCAATCAGGCAGCAGGGTGGGGCGCGGTTCTGGGTCTGGGATGCACCTGCTTTTTTTCGGGAACGGAGCACTTATTACCGGGAACAGGACACTTATTACCGGGAACAGGACACTTGATACCGGAAACAGGGCACTTGGGACTGGGAACAGGGCATTTGGGTCTTGGTCTGGACGGTGCGCTGATCCTGTGGACCGGGGCTGGTTTTTTAGGCAGGATGGTCCTTGTGTGGGGACTGGGATTTCCCTTTTTTGCACTGCGTATGACCGGGGCAGGGGATATTAAGGTAATGGGACTCATTGCCGCTTATATGGGAATGAGGGATGGAACAAGGGCCATTGCGGCCGGGTTATGTCTGGGAGCTGTTCTGGCTCTTGGCAAGATGCTGCTTCATGGCAGCGTTTTTCAAAGGTTTCTGTATTTATCAGCCTATATCAGGCGGATGCTCCAAAGTAAGAACATTGAACCATATTATTGTCCCCAAAGGGACGGGAATGCCTGCGTGATTCCGCTGGGAGCCTGTCTGTTTGCAGGCACTTTACTTACGGTCTTGTGGAAAGGATGACTGAGTGTCAGAACCGGCCTCCTCCGGAAACTTAGGAAAGAGTTTCCCGGAGCGCCGGGATTTTGAAGGGAGGCAGCGTATAAATTCATGATAAGGGTTTTGGCAGTATTTGGGATGGACCCGTCCTATGGGGAACGGTTTGCTGATTATGTAAACCAAAAAGAGAAGATACCTTTTACGGCCATGTCGTTTTCCAGTGTGGAAAAACTCCGTCAGTACGGTGAGGAACATGTGATAGAGATCCTTCTGGCAGATGAAGATGCGAGGGAGCTGGTAAGGGATGTAAAAGCGAAGCAGATCATGGTGTTGTGCCAGGGAGAGCTGGTGGAGGAGAAGGAAGAGTTTCCGGCAATCTATAAGTACCAGTCAGGGGACTGCGTGATGAGGGAGGTCATGGCCCGCTACTGCAGTCAGCCCATGGAGCCCGCCCTGGCCCTTCTGGGGTCAAGGGCAGTGGTAATAGGGATCTATTCCCCTGTAAACCGGTGCTTAAAGTCATCCCTGGCCCTTACCATGTGCCAGCAGATGGCCCGGCAGGAGGCTGTATTGTATATGAATCTGGAGGAGTATTCAGGATTTTCCAGGCTGGTGTGCGGCGATTACAGGGCCGACCTGTCAGATGTGCTTTATCTTTACAGGCAGGGGACATATAACTGGATGCGCCTGAAATCCATGGTGCACAACTGGGGGAGTATGGACTACATACCTCCGGTGCGGTATGGGGAGGATCTAAGCCAGGTAACGCCGGAGGAGATGGCTATGCTCATAGACCGCATTGCACGTGAGAGCGGATACGACAAGGTGGTGGTGGATGTGGGGCAGATGGGGCGCGGGGCGCTGCCGGTCCTGTCCGTGTGTGATGTTGTCTACATGCCTGTCAGGGAGGACTGCGTTTCAGCTGCCAAAATTGAGGAATTTGAGGAGTATCTGGAAGCGGCGGATGACGGGTCCGTCAGGGAGCGGATACAGAAGCTGAAACTTCCAAGGATGGGAAGCGTCATCCGGCGGGAGGGGTATCTGGAACAGCTGTTGTTTGGGGAATTGGGGGATTTTGTACGGCAGCTTTTAACAAAGTGAGGGGGATTTTCTCCGCCGCTATTAATTGAGGAATTAATCGCCCAACCTGCCCCGGTTACAAGACGTACCAGGAAATTTTAAGAGCGCACCAGGAGATAAAGGAGGTATTTGCTGACAGTGGCCCATGATAGAAAGGCAGTTGGAGACAGCAGGCGTCAGGCGGCCCGGGAGGTCCGCAACAGGATTGATGCGGAGTACGGAAGGGAGGAGGCAGGAAGGCGGGCAGAATCAGAATGGGCAGAATCAGGGCGGGCAGAATCAGGGAGCCTTTCCGGACGGGAAGCAGAAAACGGAGCAGAAAGGGAAACCGGGAGGAACCGGGATGGGGTACGCGCCAGACTGCGGGGACGGATCATGGAGGAGCTTACAGAGTGCCGCAATATGGATGACCAGGAATTGCTGGAGCGCATTGACACTGCGATCCGTGACATGGGGCAGGGAATCTATCTTCCTTTAAAAGAGAGGATCTGGCTGAGAGGAAGCCTTTATGACAGCTTCCGCCGCCTGGATATTCTGCAGGAGCTGATTGATGACAGGTCTGTGTCCGAGATCATGGTCAATGGGGCAGGAACAATATTCATTGAAAGAAACGGTAAGGTGGAACTCTGGAAGGGCAGGTTTGAAAAGCCTGAACAGCTGGAGGACATAATCCAGCAGATCGTGGGCAGGGTCAACCGGGTGGTCAATGTGTCCTCGCCCATTGTGGATGCCAGGCTGGAAGACGGCTCCAGAGTCCATGTGGTGCTGCCTCCCGTGTCGCTGGACGGTCCGGCTGTAACCATCCGCAAATTTCCCGAGCCCATTACCATGGAGAAGCTCATCCGTTTTGGCGCGGTTACCCGGGAGGGGGCGGAGTTCCTTCAGAAACTGGTGGAAGCAGGATATAACATGTTTATCAGCGGGGGGACCAATTCGGGAAAGACAACCTTTTTAAACGCATTGTCAGCGTATATCCCCACCGGCGAAAGGGTTATTACCATTGAGGATTCCGCAGAACTCCAGATTACCCAGGTGCCCAACCTGGTTCGTATGGAGACCAGGAACGCCAACACGGAAGGGGAAGGTGAGATAACCATGAGCCAGCTGATCCGGGCATCCCTTAGGATGAATCCATCAAGGATCATTGTGGGAGAGGTCAGGGGAAAGGAGACACTGGACATGCTTCAGGCAATGAACACGGGGCATGCAGGGTCGCTCTCCACCGGACATGGCAACAGCCCAAGGGATATGATCAGCCGGCTGGAGACCATGGTGCTGATGGCAGCAGAGCTTCCCCTGGCTGCCATCAGGAGCCAGATTGCGTCCGCGCTGGATGTGATGATCCATTTGGGAAGACTCAGGGACGGGAGCAGGAAAGTACTAAGTATCACAGAGATTGGGGAATGCAGGAATGGAGAAGTGGAACTGGAACCATTGTACGAATATGACAGGGAGAAGGGGATTCTCAGGAAAAGGGGAGAGCTCACGTACAGGGAAAAGCTTGGAGCAGCAGGATATTGCCAGAGGAGGGAGGAGGGGAAGACGGGATGAAACGGTGACAGGACAAAAGAAGGGCCGGTGGATTGGGCCGGGGCCTAATCCGGGAAACAGACGGTCCGCAGACTACCGGCGCTACCGGCTGTCTCCACGGGAGTGGCTGCTGTACGGTGCATGGGGACTGGCGGTTTGTGGATTGACAGCCTATACATTTTATCGAAGCATGACAATGTTTCTTATATTGCTTCCGGCAGGCCTGCTCTATCCTGTTTATAAAAAAATGGATCTGAAGCGGGAACGGACCCGGCAGCTGGGGCTTCAGTTTAAGGAAGCAATTTTGGTTCTGGCCTCATTTTTGGGAGCCGGATACTCCCTGGAAAACGGGCTGGCCATGAGTGTGGCCGAACTGGAAGGGCTGTATGGGAAGGAAGGGATGATCACACGGGAGTTTACCATTCTCAGCGCAGGGGTCAGAATGAACAGACAGCCGGAACAGCTTCTTATGGAGTTTGGTTCCAGAAGCGGACTTGAGGACGTGGATAATTTTGCCCAGGTATTTGCAGCTGCCAGAAGGAGCGGAGGGGAGCTGGTGGAAATCATTCATTACACGGCCGGGATTATCAGGGATAAGGTGCAGGTACAGGAGGAGATCCACACCATGACCGCATCCAGGGTATTTGAGCAGAAGATCATGAACGGGATTCCATTTTTGATCATTCTTTACATAGATTTTACCTCACCGGGTTTTTTCCGGGTGATGTATGAGACTGTTATGGGAAGATGCATCATGACGGCCTGCCTGGCAGTATATGCAGGAGCTTTGGTCCTGGCGAAAAAGATATTGGAGATTGAGGTATAGAGAATAAAGACATAACAAATGGGGTGATGGATCAGGTGGAGAACACCTTAATAAGGTTTGTGAGCCGGGGGGTGGGCAAATGGGGGAAATGGGACAAATGGAGGAAATGGAAAAGCCAATTCATGTGTGTGACCCTGGGGCTTGCTCTGGGAGTTGTGGCTCATCTTATGGCAGGGATGGAGCAGGACCTTGCCCAGGGATATATCCTTAAACGCAACTCTTATGGGCAGGGGGATACGCCATATCAGCTTCTGGTAAGGGGACTTGAAGCGGATGAGGTGGCGCTGGATCTCAACCTGTCGGAACGCACTTATACAAGGGAAGAAGCCCACAGGGTTTATGAAGCCATTATGGAGCAGCTTCCCGGGTATATACTGGCTGATAACGGTTCGCTGAAGGATGTAAGGAGCAACTTGGATCTGATCACATCCCTGAATCAATACGGCGTCCGTCTCAGATGGGAGTCCGACAGTCCGGAGCTTGTTAATTCCTTTGGGGAAGTAAATAATGAGAGCCTGGATGATGAGGGGAGCCAGGTATGCCTGAGAGTCCGCATGACAGAGGGGCGGTGGCCGGAAGAATACGCTGTATCCATAGAAGTAAAACCGCCTTTGCTCACAGAGCAGGAACAGGTCCGCAAGGCCTTCTTAAATTTACTGTATGATGAGGATGAACGTCAAAATACCCGGGAGACAATGAAATTGCCGGATTCATTCCAGGGCAGGAGCCTGAGCTACAGCAGCAGGAAGGAATCCTCCTTTTTCTCTATGACAGGCCTGGGGGCAGCGGCAGCATGCATGTTCAGTTTAAAAGAGAAAAGGGATATCAAAAAAAAGGAAGAAGTAAGGAAGCAGCAGATGACGCTGGACTATCCGGAAATCCTGTCCCGTCTCATCATATTTCTGGGTGCCGGAATGAGTATAAGGACGGCATGGGATAAGATCGCATTCGAGTATCAGGACATGGTTGCATCGGGAAGAAGAACGCCGAGGCATGTATACAGGGAAATGTATGAGACCAGCTGCCAGATCAGGAGCGGTGTATCTGAGGGGAAGGCGTTTGTGGAATTTGGCAGACGGTGCGGCCTGCAGTCCTATATTAAGCTCAGCGGACTTTTGGAGCAGAACAGGAAGAATGGTTCAAAGAACCTGAGGGATACATTAAAGCTGGAGATGGCAGAGGCATTTGAGCAGAGAAAACACCAGGCAAGAAGACTGGGGGAGGAGGCCGGAACCAGGCTGTTGCTGCCGCTGTTCATGCTGTTATCTGTTGTAATGATCATGATCGCGGTGCCCGCATTAATGGAATTTGGGTAGGGCATATGGGGAATGAGAACAGTTCATAGGAGGAGAGAGGTGATTGTATGGAACTTAGAGAGCAGCTGAGGGCATTTTTCAGGGAAGAGCAGGGAGTTGGAGTGATCGAGCTGGTGCTTGTACTGGTGGTGCTCATCGGTCTTGTGATCATTTTTAAGAAACAGATCATAACGCTTTTGGAAAATATTTTTAAGGAGGTCAACAGCCAGTCGAAAGAGGTGTATTAATGGGGGAGAAGGGTGAGATCACCGTATTTCTCGCCATGATCCTGGTAAGTGTCTGCGCCCTGCTGTGCGGGATGGCGGAATCCGTCCGGACAGCAGGGGCCAGATGCTATCTCAGGATGGCGGTGGATTCGTCCATGGATTCCCTTATGGCTCAGTATCACAGGGAATTGTGGAAGCAATACAGGATCCTGGGGTTAGAGTATGACAGTCCCCAGACCCTGGAAAGGGAGCTGGGGGAATTTCTTACCCCTTATATGAACGCACAGAACTGGTATCCCATGAAGATATCCTGCACGGAGGCAAAGGATATCATTGCCCTTACAGAGGGAGAGGGACGGTATCTGGAACAGGAAATCCTGGACTATATGAAGTATGGCCTGCTGGATACGGATTGGGATGAGCTGGATGAATCAGGGGCGGATGCACTCTTTAAGACATGGAAAGAGGGAGGAAGTGTAAGCCGGGTATCCGGCCTCTATACAGCCCATTCCAAAGAAGCGGTCCTGCTGGAGAAGGCTCTGGAAAAGATAGATGACGGACTGAAATCCCAGAGTGAATGCTGGTCCCGGGCCGGACAAGCGTTGGAATGGCTGGATGGTTCCGGATTTATTTCCCAGGCGGAGCGCATGTGCAGGGAGCTGGAAAAGCTGCCCGCACTGGTGGGAGCTTATGAAAAAAAGGCGGATCAGCTGGCTGAACGCTTGGGGGAAAGCCGCAAACAGTTTGAGAATGAGAGACAGGAATTAAGTTCCGGGGTTCAGGCTGCATTTGAGGATGAGATCGCTCAGTATGAATCCTACGTATCCCATGACGGGCAGCGCCGCCGGGAGGTGGTGCGTCTCAGGGAATACGGACCTGACCGGATCCAGTGGATCAGAGGAGCCATTTCCATGGCCGGGGATGTGATGGACTATATAGACAGCTGGGAGCCGGAGGATGAAGATGACGAACTGGATGAGGCGGCGCTGTGGCGGCCTGTGGCGGCTCATTGGAGCGGATACGCCATGCTTTCCCTGAGAATTGAGTTTGGAGTTAAGGATAAAGAAAAGGAGGATTTCCTGGAGCAGGTGGGGAGACTGGTATCAGGAGGGATCCTGGAGCTGGTCCTGCCGGAAGGAACGGTGGTTTCAGGCAGGAAGCTTTCGCTGGACACAGTGCCCTCAGCATCAGTAATGAGGGAAGATGAAGCCGGCAGGGAGGGACTTTTGATCGGGGCAGAAAACCTGCTGCAGCGCCTTCTGGTAGGTGAATATGATATACGGTTTTTCAAGGGCTTTCAAAAGGAAATGCAGGACCAGGGATTTTATGAACTGGAATATATTGTCCATGGGGCAGACGGGGACAGGGAGAACCTGGCCGGAGTTATCTCGCGTCTGGTAGCATTAAGGGAAGGCATGAACCTGATCCACATTTTCTCCGATCCCGGTAAGCGCCAGGAAGCGCGTAGTCTGGCGCTGGCTATTGTGGGAGGAAGCGGTGTGCTTCCCCTTGTCTCGCTGACTGCATTTTTAATCATGTCCGTATGGGCGTTGGGGGAAGCTCTCATGGATGTGAGATGCCTGTTAGACGGCGGAAAAGTACCTGTGTTAAAAACCAGGGAGGACTGGAGACTGAGCTTGGATGAGCTGCTTTCCATAGGTAAGAACAGAGGTCTGGGAGATATGGGATCATGGGATGGAAAAACAGGAGGACTGAGTTATAAGGGATATATGCGTATTCTTATATTCGGCAGTTACAAAGCGGATCTGGTGTACCGCATGATGGATGTCATGGAGATTAATATAGGAAAGAAGCAGAGCGGGTTTTCCATGGAGCGCTGTGCATGTAATGTGGAAATGAAAGCCACGGTCAGTGGAAAACATGTATTTTTTTCAGCAGGGCTGTGGAAAAGCCAAATGGGGGACAGGGGACCCGGGTATGAAACGCGTATAGGCGTATCAGGCAGCTATCTGAACGATCCAAAATCCGGAAAGGAGGCCTATGATGATGCCCTTTTTTCAAGCAGCCTTTTATTCAGCGCATAATTCCTTTAAGAAACAAACAGAATTCGCACCTCTCCAAGTACGAAACAATAGAAGAATCCTTGTATATGAAGCTCTATGCTGTGAAAAAAGGGCATTATCATGGGCCTCCGGTTTTGAGGCCGGAAGTCTTACCCTGGAAGCGGCCATGTGCCTTCCCCTGTTTTTGTTCGTGTGTATCTGCATGATGATGCCTATGAAAATGATAAACCGGCAAAGGCAGATACAGGCCGTGGTGGAATCCGTGGGGGAGGAACTGAGCCAGTATGCGTATGTGGAGTACTGCCTTTTATCAGGGGATGAGGATCAGGTGGATACAGAACGGACGGATGGGGAGGAAGTGACCGCCCTTCTGGCATCCGGGTATGCGGCTATGAAAATCCTGGGACAGATCGATAGAAATTGGGTGGAATCAGTATCATTTGATGGGACCGATATTGGGACAGATGATATGGTGCACATTATGATGAAGTACAGGATGAAGCTTCCTTTTTCCGTATTGGGTCTGGACAGCGTTCCGGTGCAGCATGTGTGCAGCCGCAGGATGTGGAATGGAGCGGACGGAGGACGAAACAAAGATGGGGGAATGTCCGGCGGACAAGAGGATGAAACGGTTTATATTGGCAAAAACTCTACCCGCTTTCACAGGAGGAGGACATGCCATTATCTTTATAATGATCTTAAGGCAGTGGCGGCCGGTGAGGTGGACTCCCTGCGCAACCAGTCGGGGGCAAGGTATGCACCGTGTAAGACATGTAAAACAGGATCGGAGGGGGGGATGGTATATGTCATGCCCTATGGAACCAGTTACCATTTATCAAAGACATGCGCTTCCATTATAGCATATGTTCAGGCGGTTCCCCTTTCACAGGCGGAGCATCTGGGGGCGTGTTCATATTGCGGAGGAGAATAGATATGGATGGAATATCAAATGGGATGAGGGCAGTTGAGATCATGCTCAGAAGCGGCTTCTTTATGGTTCTGGCAGTTACGGCTTTTCAGGACTGCAGAGAGCGCAGGATACGGGTCAGCGTGTTTGTTATATTTGGAACAGCGGGCATTGTACTGAGGGGAGTGGAGCTGTTCCTGGAAATTAATGCCCTTTCCGGGGATTGGGGGTCAGTGGATCTATGGGGATTTGCAGCAAGGCGCATCTTGGACGTAGGAGCGGCAATGGCAGTGGGAGGGGGGATGCTTCTCTTGTCAGCAATGACCCGGGGAGCTATTGGGAGAGGTGATGGATTGTTTTTTTCCGTATCAGGGCTATATCTGGGATTTTTCAGAAATTTTATTCTTTTGATGGGAGGATTAACATGCTGCTTTTTGGTATGCGGTATATTGGTCATAAAGGGAGTTTGTGCAGGGCAGAATGTCCGCAGACGCTCCGTTCCCTTTTTGCCGTTTTTGGTTCCTGGCGGAATCGGGGTGATGTTTCTATGAACCGGCCGGGGGAATGGGTTGAGGGAAGTTTTACAGTGGAAGCAGCATGTATTATGGCCATGGTGCTTCTTTCCTTATCCGTTATGATCCGGCAGGCCGGGTATATGCGGGATGAGACCGTGGGTATGATAAGCCTCCATGAAGCGGTAGAAAAGGGGCGGCATGAAAAAGGATTGGATTTGGATGGGGCGGCATCCGCGGCGGAGGGGTATATGGGGAACCCGATGACATTTTCAGAATATAAGATTGGGCTGAGCCAGCGGGGAATACGGGTGTCGGGCAAAGGACAGGGCGGGCGCTGGAGTTATGAAATCCAGGGAAAGAGGTTCAGGCCGGAGATGTTTTTGCGAAAGATCACCTTGATCGAGGGTCTGGGGGAAGAGGATGGAAATTAGCTACAGGCGTGAGATAAAGTACAATTATCTGGTGGTCACTCCCGATATGGGAGCAGAGGCGGGATATGAGGCAAAAATGCTGGCAGGCAATGAAATCCGGGGGCTGATGCATATGCATATCAGGTATCAGGATGGAACCCCCCTCTACTATTATGATATTACTTCCAGGCAGCCCCTGAGCCGTTTGCTGGAAACCCGTTCCATCACCAGAGATGAGATATGCCAGATTGTGATACAGCTGCATGTAACCCTGATGAGGATGGAGGAATATCTGCTGAGTGACGGGGGGATTTTGTTAAATCAGGATCTGATCTACGTGGAACCTGAGCTTTTTGGCATCAGCCTGTGCCTGGTTCCGGGACACAGGGGAGATTTTCCGGAACAGTTAAGCCGTTTTTTACAGTATATCCTCAAATGTGTGAACCACAAAGACCGCGAATGTGTGGTTCTCGCCTACGGCATGTATCAGGAGAGCCTGAAGGACAACTACGGCATAGAGGACATATTAAAATTTATTTCCCTGGACGGAGAAAATAGGGATGGAACATCCTCTCAGGAACTGTCCGGGCAAGGTCAGAGGCAGCCAGAAGGCGGGAACGGATGGGGAAATCAGACAGACTGGGTAAAACAGGAGCGAAAAGGGGAGAAGAACAGCAGGGAGGGGACAGTAGATTTTGGGACAGCAGATTTTGGGACGCCAGACATTGGAATGTCAGATTCTGAATGGTCGGCAGGTTTTGGAAGAGCATCGGGCTTTGGAGGAGCATTGGGTTTTGGAAAGAAGGCAGGGGCAGGATGGGAAGAAAGCCCAGGACAGAAGGAGTGTAATAGAGGATATGAACGGGATAATAGAAAGAAAATTCCAATTGCGAAGCAGGTTATCATTTGGATGTCTGTTGTTGTCCTGATTCCGGCTGCCCTGTGGCTGCTCAGGGGACCAAATGCAGTAAGGGAGCTTCGTTTTATCCTTATCTGTGGGGACGGGGGGCTCCTGTTTGCAATTGCGGCAATGGATTTGGCGTTCTGGCTGGTTGGGGGGAGGAAAAAGGGACGGAACGAACAAATGAGGGAGATACAGCCGGTTCAGGAGGCGGTAAAGCCAAGGAGGCAGAAAGACGAGGCTGATGAAGGGATGTGGAGGATCCTATATGAGGATGAATCAGATCCCTTATCCGGGACAGACCAGAGGACAAGTGGGGAGGATGAAACCATGAATGCCTGCAGTGGAAAGCAGCCCGTGGAATATTCCAATACTTTTCCTGGTCATGACAATGAGGAAACCATGCGCACAACTCTTCTCACAGGCCGCAGGACGGAGGACGAATTGCGGCGATTGACTTCCATAGAAGGCGAAGAGGATGAAATAGTCATCTCATATTACCCCTTTGTCATAGGCAAAAATAAAAATCTGGCGGATTATGTCCTTCAAAAGGATACGGTCAGCCGTTTTCACCTGAGAATCGATAAGGATGGAGGGACATATACGGTCACGGACCTTAATTCCACCAATGGGACCAGGGTCAGAGGAAAACTTTTAGATGCCAATGAGACTGCCGTGATCGAGGTTGGAGATGAGATCATTATTGCTGATATAGGATATATATTTACCTGAATAATCAATTTTATATACAATTCCAATAATTATGATGGAAAATAATGGTAATATTGGCTGCAGATCATAGAAAAAACGTATGGAGGGGGATTATAAATCTAATTAATATGCAATGTACCCACTTAACAAGACAATGAAAGTATGTTAAGATAAGATATCATTGATGATGTGAGGAAAACCGATGGGTGCATACAGGGAAAGGGATAAGGCATATGTTAATATTGCATTAATTGCAGTTAATGTAATGGTCTTTCTTTTGTTTGAATTAATCGGTGACACGGAAGACACTATGTTCATGATGAAGCACGGGGCTGTTTATGAACCTCTGGTTGTCATGCGTGGAGAGTATTACAGGCTACTTACTTCCATGTTCCTGCATTTTGGGGCCAGCCATCTGATGAACAATATGCTGGTCCTCTTTGTGTTGGGAGAGAGAATGGAGCAGGTCCTTGGTCATGTGAAATATTTCTTTTTTTACATGGCCAGCGGCATTTTCGCAAATATCATTTCCATAGTTGTTCATATGGAAAAAGGATACGCGGCAGTGTCGGCCGGGGCTTCCGGCGCGATTTTCGGGGTGGTAGGCGGCCTGGTCTATGTGGTTGCAGTTAATCATGGACAGCTGGATGGACTTACTAACAGACAGCTGGGCTTTATGATCCTTCTAACCCTGTACCACGGCTTTACGGCCACGGGTATAGATAACTGGGCACACATAGGAGGGCTGATTTCCGGCTTCATCTTAAGTATTCTTTTGTATCGGAGGCCTCGTGCTGCCAGGGGCTTTTATATGGAAGAATAGAAACAAAGCTGTGCGGATCACAGCAGAAGGAGGACTTTCAATATGACAGATGACAATTGTATTTTTTGTAAAATAGCAAACGGGGTAATTCCATCAACTACCCTGTACGAGGATGAGCAGTTTCGGGTGATCCTGGACCTGGGTCCGGCTTCCAAAGGACATGCACTCATTCTGCCGAAACAGCATTTTGCAGATGTATGTACCCTGGATGAAGAAACTGCTTCAAAGATACTTCCGTTGGGTGCTAAGATTGGCGCTGCAATGAAGAAGTCCCTTGGTTGTACCGGATTTAATCTGGTTCAGAACAATGGAGAGTCGGCCGGACAGACTGTATTTCATTTCCATATGCATGTGATTCCCAGGTACGAGAATGGCCCATCGATCGTAAGCTGGACACCCGGCAATGCAACACCGGAAGAACTGGTTCAGACTGCGGAACAAATTAAGAGCGGGCTGTAAAGATTAATAGAGTATGGATAAGAAGATGGATGCTGAAGATAAAAAGAAGTTTGAGGAAATGTATCTGAAATTCCAGTATGTTCTGAGAAAGATAGCCTATCTCAATGAAATTCCTTTTGATTACATTGATGATGTGGTGCACGATACATTTATCTCGTATGCCCGTTATGATTATTCCCTTGATTTGCCGCCGGAAAATCTGAAGATGCTGCTGATCAAGATCCTCAAAAGCCGTTGTATGGATTATCACCGCAGAATGAAGCGGAGAAGCTATGGGGAGTTGGATGAGGAAGCCTACAATACTGAAGACTTTCCGTCCCATGACAAGGCCGCGAACCTATCGGATTTTGTGGTAAGTAAAGAGCGATGTCAGGCACTTTTGGTGGAAATTGAAAAGATGCCTGAAAACTGGCGTCAGGTTGCTGCTTTAAAGTTGATTGAAGGGCGGCCGACCAAAGAAGTATGCGAGATCCTGAACATTACGGAAAAGGCATGCTATTCCCGGGTCAGCCGTATTAGGAAATACCTGGAAACCCTACTGCAAGATGAAAACTGGCCTTAAGATGATTTAACACATGATTCAATGAGGGAAGTAACAGTCTCCACTGCATTGTTGAGACTGCTTTGTTCCATGGCTTGTATATAGGTACTGCGTTGTTGATACAAATCGTCAATGGCCTGATACAAGGTATTATCAGAGATAGCCTCCTCTTCCAGAACCTTGCTGAATCCCTGCTTTGCAAAGGAATTGGCATTGAGGATCTGGTCTCCGCGGCTGGCAGAAGCGGAAAGGGGAATTAAAAGATTGGGTTTGCGCAGTGCCAACAGCTCACAGATAGAGTTAGCTCCGGCTCTGGAGATGACAATATCGGCAGCTGCGAACAGATGCTTTAATGGGGCATCTACATATTCATATTGTACATATCCGGCGGTACCGATCAGACTTTCGTCCAGGTTGCCTTTGCCGCAGATATGTATTACCTGATAGTCGGCGAGAAGGCGGGGAAGGATGCTGCGGACAGCCTGATTGACAGTTACAGATCCAAGGCTTCCGCCGATGATCAGGAGAACAGGCTTATCTGCGCCAAGATGTGCATAGGACAGCCCTGACAGCCGGTCCCCCTGCAACAGTTCCTTGCGGATTGGTGAACCTGTAAGGACGGCTTTGTCTTCCGGAAGATATTTTAAAGTCTCAGGAAAGTTACAGCATACTTTGGCAGCGGAGGGAATGCAGATTTTATTTGCCAGTCCGGGAGTCATGTCTGATTCATGGATAATGGTGGGAATCTTATAGTGTTTGGCAGCCAGCACCACAGGGACTGCCACAAATCCTCCCTTGGAGAAAACTACGTCCGGTTTATAACGCTTTAACAGACGCAGGGCTTCGCCATAGCCTTTGATCACACGGAATGGATCGGAGAAATTTTTAATGTCAAAGTACCTGCGCAGCTTTCCGGAGGATATGCCATTATAAGGTATGCCTGCATTTTCAATGAGTTTACGCTCCATGCCCTGATAGGAGCCGATATAGCTGATTTCGTAGCCAGCTTCCCTGAGAGAGGGGATCAAAGCCAGATTGGGAGTGACGTGTCCGGCAGTACCGCCGCCGGTTAATACTATTTTTTTCATAAAAACCTCCTGAAGGTTATATTATGATGGGGAAAAACCCTGATCATAAACGTCTACTATTATAGTAAGCATTAAATGCAAAAAGTCAACCCTAAAGGCCAAGGGAACTTTAGGAGATTTGGTAAACAGAGGTGTCACGTGGGAGATTATAACAAAGATTCAGAACAGGACAAGTTCATAGACAACCTGCTTCAGGAAATTTCTGGATATTCAGACCAAGATCTTTTGGATGAATTTGAAGCGGCCTGCAATTTAAATGTTCCCCAGCTCAGCTCAGAGCCGTCCCCGGACGAGTTTGAGAAAATTTGGGCAAGGATCCAGGAGGAACGCGCTGAGGCAGAGAATTCAGATGAAAGGACAGAACCCGCGGATTCAAGGCACAATAAGATTATTAAAGGCAGGTTTGGCTGGAAACGCCTGGCTGCCATTGGGCTGATTGCTTGTTTGATGGCTGGCGGCGGTTGTATGGTGGCAATGGGGACGAAGTCTTATTTTTATCGGGAGCGGAAGGATACGCTGGCAGGTGATGGGGTTATTATCAATAATGATATGAATAAGGTGGCGATTAATGGGGAAGAAGAGGCATATGCTTTGATTCAAAATGACTTAGATATCAAGCCTCTTAAGTTAAGCTATGTACCTGTAGATATGGAGTTTTCAAAGGCTCTATGGGGAGATGGCATTGTATATATTAAGTTTCTCTATGGCGAGAAGCAGCTTTATTTTATACAGTCTAAATATGATAAGAAGGTTTCCTATAATTACAAGTCGGATTTAAGCACTGAAGAAGAAAACAAGATATATAACAAGTGGTTGGGGCAGTATTTAACAATTAAGAAGGAAACACACCAGGATGGAACGGTGACATTTGATACAGCACTAATTCTGGATGGGGCTTGTTATAGATTAATAGGAATGATTGAAGAGGATGTTTTTCAAAAGATAGTAAAAAATTTAACTTTTTAATTACGGAGGATAAAAATGAAGAAGATTGTATATACTATGGCATTAGCTATAATAATGGCAAGTCTATCTATAATAAATGTTTTTGCAATGCCATGTAATCCAAATGATTATACTTCAGTTAATGAGGTTTCTGACTTTTTGGCGCCTGGAGTTAAACAGAGCAAGGCAACTGAGAGGGCTATGGTACGTGGTCAATTTTTTATGAGTGCAGATTTGACAATTATGGATAATGGAGGGGGGAAGGTTGGTGCACGTGCAGTAGCGCTTACGAGTGTTCCTGTGGATGAAGCATATATTACTATCTATTTGGATCGTTGGGATGAAACTACTGAAAGATGGCGTCAAGTAAATTATTATGAGGCAGAATTCTATTCTAAAGATTATCCGGACGGTTTATCTACGCCTACTCTTGATATATCATTTATAGATCAGCCTAGAGGTTATTACTACCGTTTAAGAGGTGTATTTGCCGTAGTTTACAATGGCGCAGTTGAAGCATTCAGCCCAACCACAGACGGCATCTTACTAGACTAACACAACAAACCCAACCAAAAAAGGCAGGTCCGCGCGACCTGCCTTTCCCATATCCACAAACTTATTACTGTCCCTTATACTGCTTTAAAGCCCTGGCCAGCTGGTCCGGACAGGATGTGGGCCTTGGGCCGCAGTGAATGCCATCCAGTCGTTGGATGGCTTCATCTACATCCATGCCTTCAATCAGCCTGGACAGACCCTGGGTATTGCCTGAACAGCCGCCGAAAAACTGGACATTGGTAAGCTTGTTATCGTTTACTTCAAAGGATATCTCCCGTGAACAGACTCCTTGAGTTTTATATCGCATGTGTATTGCCTCCTGAAAATCAATTATGTATATCAGATTATGCCTTATGAACTGTGGAATGTCAAGTGTGAATAAGCTTGGCCCTTGAAAAACTGTACACTTTCGGTATAATAAAGGGGAGGTGCCCATCAGGGGACAAGTATTGTACTGCATAAGTTTCGGTAATGACCACATCTGCTATCCAACCGGGATCAGATCTGTTAAGGTGGTTTGTGAATTGCTATGCCGTTTCTGTACAGAAACAATTCCGGCAGGGATATCATGCATGTGAATTTATGCATGTGGATTTATGCATGTGGATTATGAAAACTTACGCACTATAGTACCAGAAGGAGGTTTTATGTTAGGTATCATTGGAGCCATGGATGAGGAAGTGGCTAAGATTAAGGAACAGCTTACAGATGTAGAGGTGGAGACAAGGGCTGCCATGGACTTTTATAAGGGCAGGCTGGGAGGAAAGGACGTGGTCGTGGTCCGGTCCGGTATTGGAAAGGTCAATGCCGCTATGTGTACCCAGATATTGGCGGATATATATAAGGTGGAGGGCGTTGTAAATACCGGAATAGCCGGTTCGCTGAAGGCGGAGATCGATATAGGGGATATTGTGCTTTCCAGCGATGCGCTGCAGCATGATATGGATGCAACCGGATTTGGATATGCAGTGGGACAGATCCCACGTGTGGATACCCTGTCGTTTAAGGCGGATGAGAGACTGATACAGCTTGCCCAGGAATGCTGCGCTAAGGTGAATCCGGATATCCATACCTTTGTGGGGCGCATTGTCACCGGAGACCAGTTTGTCTCAGAAAAAGAGAAAAAGCAGTGGCTGGTGGATACATTCGCAGGGTTTTGTACGGAAATGGAGGGAGCGGCCATTGCCCAGGCATGCTATCTGAATTCCATACCGTTTTTGATTGTAAGGGCTATATCAGATAAGGCGGATGACAGCGCCACTGTAGATTATCCGGTATTTGAAGCCAAGGCAATCACACATTCCGTAAACCTGCTGACGGAAATGATCCGTTCCTTCTAAAATTATGTGGACCTCTGGGATGCAATTCCGGGAGGTCCCTTTTTTGCTTAGAGCATGTTTACTGTTGTGGACCTATGGTACAGTATTGGTGAAAATATTGGAACAAAAGGGGAACCGTTTACTATGGACAAAAAGAAAAGAAAGAATCTGATCATTGCAGGAGTGGCAGGTGTTATTCTGTTAGCTGCCATTGTGGCCGTTTTACTCCTCCATGTATTCCGCCTGATCACAGGTGAAATAAAATCAGATACCAGGTCTGACCAATATCTGGAGCAGATGATAGGCGCAGCGTCCGCCGGGGACCGGAATGCCATGGACGCCCTGTGTTTGTCCCAGGGGGTATCAAAGAAGAGTATGGAAAAGGACATGCAGACTCTTTTGGAAGTGTGGGACGGTGAACAGGAATTTACTTATAAGAAAACAGGATATAATAGGAAGACAACAACTTCTAACGGTAAAAGGATAAAGACAATAACAGCTAATTATAAGATCACCACAGCAAGCGGGGAAAAGATGTCGGTCGTCCTCCGGCATGTTGAAGGAGATAACGGGGACAGCGGTCTTACGAATTTTGTTATCAGAACTGAGGAGTCATTAAAGCCAATTGGAACATTGGGAAGCATGGGAAAATGGAATGTAGTCCAGTGGTTTCTGTTCGTTTTTTCCATGGCAGTGTTTGGGGCAGCAGTGGTGTCTGCGGCCGATTGTTATAGGAATAAAATCAGATACCGGTGGGGGTGGATTGCCCTGATCATGCTTGTTTATGTTGCTCCGGGCTTTTCCTTGATGCTGGAGGATAGGAGAAAAGTACTGCGTTTTACATGTTCCGTTGCCTTGATGGGATTGAGTAAATATGTAGTCTACCCTGAGAATGGAGTGATGTTCAGCTTGTGTTTGCCCGCGGGTATGGGAATTTACTGGGTTATGAGAAAGCACCTTTTGGAAGAAAGATCCAGTCAGGGGAACATTCACCTGTGAGATGCGGTGCCCGGCCAATCGGCCTAATCCGGCTGCCCAGGAAATTAGCCTAATCCAGCGGCCGGGACATCCGGTCTCCCCCAAAATCCCCCATCCCATCCCCCTTAAGAGAGGCTTAAACCATCAGCTTGTTCAAGAAAAATCTTACCTCTCAGAATCGATTTTTAGGAGAATTTGGCGAACGATTCTAGGGGTTCTCAACTTCCCAAATGAAAATCCGTTGCTATAATAGACCTTACCGGGAAACGCCTGACTGCAGGGGCATTTCCCAAACAACGGCCGCAGCCGTGAATAATATATAGAGTAACTGGAAGGAATCCGGGAAGAAGAAAGGGGATTTTACTATGATTAGCTTTTTACAAACAGGAAAGGCACTATACGTGCTGGCAGCAATCTGTCTGGCGGGGGTATTCAGCCGTCTGATAGCGGGGAGCTTTTACAAACGACTTATTAAAGAAAGTACCAATATGGCATTGACTAAGAACAAGTGTCTGCGTGGTTTGAAACAGAATGCAGAGGATACATATAGAATTAATCAGGGAATGAGCAATACACGTGTTTATCTGGAGCGCCAGATGTATGGCCTTCGCATGGCGGGAATGTCCGTCAGAGGGCTGGACAACCTGTCGGGGCAGCTTACACTTCTCTGCTTCCTGGCTGGCGGAACAGCAGCATTTCTCTCTTATTGGTATAGAAGTGATAATTATTATATAGTACTCTACGGCACCATCGGTATCCTGGCAGGAATGTTCACCATGCTGGTGGACTATGGGGTGAATCTGGAGGCCAAACGCCAGCAGCTTCTTACCTGTATGCAGGATTATATGGAAAATGTGATGTGGCCGAGAATGAACCGTGAAGGCGGCGCAGAGCATGTGCCCGCTGTTACAGCAGAGGAGGAGCGCAGGGATCCGGCGCCTGTACGCTCCATTGCAAGAGACCGCCGTTCAAATAATAATAACAGGCGCGGGCTGGACCAGACCGCGGCAAGCAGGGAGAGACAGGAGGACAAGTCCAAAGACAACTGGCTGCAGGATTTGAATCCGGAACAAAAACGGATGTTGGGAGAATTGCTAAAGGAGTTCATTTCCTGAAATTAGGTCAGGGGGGTCAGAAAAAAATAGTAATATAAGTCAAAATATGTTATAATTTAAACGATAAGCGGCTTTACCGCAATAGATAGAGGCATGGTTTATCCATGGACATAAGAAAAGGAGAGCGCAAACTATGGGAAAGGAAATAACATTTGATTATTCCAAGGCAGCAGGATTTATTTCTGCAGAGGAGATGGCCAACTTTAAGACCACAGTAATGAGTGCAAAGGAGACCTTGCTCAATAAATCTGGAGCAGGCAACGATTTTCTGGGATGGATTGATTTGCCGGTGGATTATGACAAGGATGAGTTTGCGAAGATTAAGAAAGCGGCAGATAAGATTCAGAATGATTCTGATGTACTGCTGGTAGTGGGTATCGGCGGATCTTATCTGGGTGCCAGGGCAGCCATTGAATTTCTGTCACACAGCTTCTATAATGTGTTACCCAAGAGCGTTCGCAAGACACCTGAGATTTATTTTGTAGGCAACAGCATCAGCAGCAAATATATTCATGATTTAAAGCAGGTATTGGAAGGCAAGGATTTCTCCATCAATATCATTTCCAAGTCAGGCACTACCACGGAACCTGCGATCGCATTCCGCGTATTTAAGGAAATGCTCATTGAAAAATATGGAAAGGAAGAGGCTAACAAGCGCATCTACGCAACCACAGACAAGGCTAAAGGCGCCCTTAAGAATCTGGCGGATGTGGAAGGTTATGAGACATTTGTTGTTCCGGATGATGTAGGCGGGCGATTCAGCGTATTGACGGCAGTAGGCCTTTTACCCATCGCAGTGAGTGGAGCGGATATTGATCAATTGATGGAAGGTGCGGCTTCCGGACGGAAGAAAGCACTTGAAACCCCATATGAGTCCAACCCGGCCCTGCTTTACGCAGCAGTGCGCAACATCCTGCTCCGCAAGGGCAAATCCGTTGAGATTGTAGCCAATTATGAGCCAAGCCTTCACTACGTGTCCGAGTGGTGGAAGCAGCTCTATGGCGAGAGCGAGGGCAAGGACCAGAGAGGCATTCTCCCGGCGGCAGTGGATCTTACCACAGATCTTCACTCCATGGGACAGTTCATCCAGGACGGAGCACGTATCATGTTTGAGACAGTGATCAATGTGGAAGAATCTCCGGTTGAGATTCTCCTGAATAAAGAGGACGTGGATACCGATGGCATGAACTATCTGGCAGGGAAGAGTGTTGACTTCGTGAACAAGAGTGCCATGAACGGCACCATTCTGGCCCATACAGACGGCAATGTACCTAACCTGATGGTTAAGGTACCGGAGCAGAACGAGTTCTATCTGGGAGAACTGTTCTACTTCTTTGAATTCGCCTGCGGTGTGAGCGGTTATATTCTGGGTATTAACCCCTTTAACCAGCCGGGCGTTGAGAGCTATAAGAAAAATATGTTCGCACTTCTGGGTAAACCAGGTTTTGAGGCGCAGAGGGAAGAACTGCTTAAAAGGCTGTGATGGACCGTGTGTTTTAAGTAAATCATTTTAAGATAAAAGGCCGTCCTGTTGATGAGGTAAGTCAGCAGGGCGGCTTTTCGAGTCTTTTTTCGAGTCTTTTTCGGGGAAGGACTGCCGCTAGACCGCATTATCCCCCAACCGTAATCCGGTTACAGCAGCCCGGTCCGTCCGAATCTGCCGCAGAACAAATCCCATGGTATAGACTGCCATAAATCCTGAGACGGCGGGGGCAATGGAGCCGATCACAAACAGGTTGTCGGGGCAATATGTATAGGCCAGCCATATGAGAGGGATTCTCAGGGCCAGCGCCCCAAAGCAGCAGCTGATCATGGTGAACACTGTTTTGGACCGCCCGTTCATGAACCCATTGAGACAGAATACAAAGGATACTGCAAGGTAGTCAAAGCTGCAGGAGTGAAAAAATGGGATGCCTGCCGAGATGATATCAGGATTGGTGTTGAACAATCCGATCATGGTCTGGGGGGAAAGCTGTGCCCACAAAAAGAATAGGGAGGAGGCCAGCACAGAGAAACCAATGCCTGCGGCCAGGGACTGTCTGGCCCGTTCCGGTTTCCCGGCCCCGTAGTTCTGTGCCGTGATGGCGGCCAGGGCGCTTGCAATGGAAGTGGCGGGCAGCATGGCAAATACGTCATATTTGCTGGCAATGCCCACGGCTGCCGCTGCATTCACCCCAAGACGGTTGGTGACCGAGGTCAGGTAGAGAAAGGAGAGGCGGACCATACATTCCTGGGAGGAGATGGGAATCCCCACCATGGCCAGCTCTTTTGCCAGCGACCGGTCAATACGCAGGTTTTTAAAGCTGAATGTAAAGATGAACCTGCTCCTGTTTAGATAGATAATGGAGCAGATCATACTGATGGACTGGGACAAGACAGTGGCCAGGGCGGTTCCCGCCACACCCAGCCCCAGGTATTTTACAAACATGATATCCCCGATGATGTTCAGCACACAGGACAGGGCAACAAAGTACATGGGTCTGCGGGAATCACCGTATCCTCTGAGGACAGCGCTGATCGCATTGTAGCCGCAGATGAAGAAGATGCCGTAAAAGCAGATGGTCACATAGTCATTGGCTTCCTTCATGGAGGCGGCCGGAGTTTTAAGGGCGGTCAGGATCGGACCCTTAAAGGTCAGCATCACAATGGTCAGAAGAATGGCTATGACGGCAAATACGGATAATGTGGTTCCAATGGTTTTGCGGGTCCGGTCCTCGTCCTTCATGCCTGTATATTTCCCTACCATGATCGTGCTGCCCAGGGTAAGGCCGGACACCATGCTGGTGATGATCTGTGTTACCTGGGTTCCGGTGGATACGGCAGCCACACTCTCCGGCGCGCAGTACCAGCCAATGACCATCAGATCCACGGCGCCGTAAAGGGCCTGTATAATGTTGGCTATGAGAAAGGGAACTGAGAATTTCAGCAGCACACGAAATACATTTCCTTCTGTCAGCAGGTTGTCATTTTTCATTATCATCCACTCCTTGTATCATTGCTATAAATAAGATAAACCCTCCAGTTACTGGAGGGTCAATGGATTTTTTAAATAGTTCTGCTCAATGGGGATCTGGATCTCAGTGACATATTGGGAGGCGTCATTGGTAAAACCGGCATCGATCAGCGTGATCTCCACAGAATCACCGCAGCACCGGTATCCGTTTTCAGCCATGTGATCCAAAAGCTTCATATAATAAGGAGCAGCTTCCGTATGGGTGCCTGTAAAGCGGATGGTCAGGTAATCCCCTGCCATCAGGTAATGCTCCTCACCATGGTAATGGTCCTCCTGCTCTAAAAGCACAAAGATACCGGAAAATGATTCAAAATGCCGCCTGACCAGTTCATGGGCCGATATGGAGACCCCCACCTTTCCCAGGAACATTACGGGTTCCAGCGTATTGGTCCGTTCCAGCTCCCGAAGGGAGTACTCCAGATCATCGCCCAGGGGAATATTTTTGCGTAAATATGCAACCTGTCGCTGCCCAAAGTGCAGCAGCCGGATCATACCGGGCGGTGTATGGAGGGCATCTTCCAATGACTGGAGACGGTATTCCAGTTTCCGCTCCACCTGCATCAGTTGGCTGATGCGCAACAGAGTTTCCCTGTGCTGCTCTTCCAGGAGTGTCTGCATGACAGACACATCCCTGCTCTCAAAAAACAGAGCGATCTTTTTCAGGGACATGCCAAGGGCGCGCAGGTATTTGATGGTGTTCAGCCGTTCAAACTGGCGGGTAGTATAATAGCGGTATCCGGTCTGGGGGTCCGTGGTCTCCGGGTGCAGGATACCAATGTCATCATAATAGCGGAGCGTACGTATGTTGATTGAAAACAGTTCTGCAACTTCCCCGATGGTAAACAGATCCTTCACGTCTTATTCCTCGATCACCTGTATTTCAAGAAAATCAAAGTCAATGGTTTCGATAAAATTGTCCTGTGTAAAACGTGTTTTATCATGGAGCTGGAAATCCTTTACAGTGGAATCCAGCCACATGGGTTTTTCCAGATTAAATTCATAACAGATGGAGTCCAGGGAGTTAAATACCATCTGTGTCCTGGACAGGGAGTAGTCGGATATACATATGACCGTGTCCTGAAGCAGATGGTTGTCCTTCATTAGTTTTCCCCACATTCTGAACATAAGGCTTCTCCTTTACGGTTGATTCCCCGCCCCATAAGGAGCGGCGTTTGTGATTTAGTATATCATTTTATACCGGGTTTTAAAAGGATTTTTTAAAAAGCATGGTCCACATGCTGGGCGCTGTATGCTTTTCTGTATTTCATGGGCGAGGTCTGGGTATACCTGTGAAATACCCGCTCAAAGTAGGTGATGGAGTCATAACCCAGGAGACAGGACACTTCCGTGATGCTCATGGAGGTGGCGGACAAAAGCTCCCGTGCGCGGCGTACACGGGCCATGTTGATATATTCATTGACCGTAAAGCCGGTGGCTTCCTTGAAGATACGGCTCAAATAGCATTTGTTTACATAAAACTGAGCGGCCACGGTTTCCAGGGACAGGTCCTTACTGTAGTTTTCCGTGATATAGGAGGCTGCATCATCCACAAGCCGGTGCTTGGGCTGGGTGGATACAGGAAGCCTGGATGATATGTGGGAAGGGCTGGAAAAATGCCGCTGGGCATGGATCAGAAGCCGGGATAGCGCCGACATGGCCATGTGCTGAAAGCCGGGCTTTTGTCCGTGCAGTTCGGAGGCCAGGGTATCCATAAGGGATTCCGCCAGAGGACGTCCTTCCTGGTCTAATTCCAGGATGCCTGTATGGGCGCTGAAAAAGCCGGACAGGGACATTTCCCCGGTAAGGGACAGAAAATCCCCAAAGGGGTGCTGGCTCAGGGAGATGAGGATCCGTTCATGGCTGCCGGTCCCGCACTGGCTGGTCTGGTGAATCCGGTTCCTGTCAATGAACACCAGACTTCCGCCTGCCACGTGATAGGTGGTCCTGTCAATGAAGTAGTAGCGCTCTCCTTCCACCAGATAATAGATCTCATAATCATCATGAAGATGCTTGCTGGGCATGGTAAAGCCAGGTTCCCGTAAAATGCGGTCAATGGCAATTCCGGGAATCCTCTCCCGGTAGATCATCTGTTCCATGGACACCTCCGGCTCCGTTCCTATAGAATTACCAGTTATTAAAAAATAATGGATAAACCAAATAAGTAAATTTTGTTTGATAAAGCTTGTGATAAATCAATATATCATAAGACAATTATACTAAATTTATCTATAATGTCCAGTATAACATAACACCAGGAACATAACACCAGTGAAAGGACGGTATGTAACATGAGATATGAGGATAAAAGGGTAAATGACATCCGGATCGCATACATAGGAGGCGGCTCCAGGGGATGGGCCAGGACATTTATGACGGATCTGGCCATGGAATCTTCCATAAGCGGCACCATCAGGCTGTATGACATAGATGCGGAGGCTTCCAGGGCCAATGAAATCATTGGTAACCGGCTGTCCCAGCGCCCTGAGGCAGCGGGGAAGTGGACATATGAGACTTGCATGAGCCTGGAGGAGGCGCTGACAGGAGCGGATTTTGTAGTCATTTCCATTCTTCCGGGCACTTTTGATGAGATGGCGGTGGATGTCCATATGCCGGAGCGTCTGGGGATCTATCAGTCCGTGGGGGATACCGCGGGCCCGGGAGGTATGATCAGGGCACTGCGCACCATTCCCATGTATGTGGAGTTTGCCAAAGCTATCAGGGATTATGCGCCCCGGGCCTGGGTCATCAATTACACCAACCCCATGTCATTGTGTGTAAAAACATTGTACCATGTATTTCCACAGATCAAGGCGTTCGGCTGCTGCCACGAGGTGTTCGGCACACAGAAAGTCCTGAAGGGATTATTAGAAGATACCATGGGGCTTAAGGGTATTAACAGGAAGGATATCCGTGTAAATGTCCTGGGTATCAACCATTTCACCTGGTTTGACTATGCTTCCTATGAGGGGATCGACCTGTTCCCCATGTACAGGAAGTATGTGGATGAGCATTTTGAAGAGGGGTATGCGGAGCGCGATACCAACTGGGCAAATGCATGCTTTGCCTGCGCCCACAGGGTAAAATTCGACCTGTTCAGGCGGTACGGGCTGATTGCGGCGGCGGGTGACCGCCACCTGGCTGAGTTCATGCCGGGGGATGAGTATCTGAAGGATCCTGAGACCGTGGCGCGCTGGAAGTTCGGCCTGACCTCAGTGGATTGGCGGAAAGAAGACTTGGAAAACCGCATGGAGAAGAGCAGAAAACTTCTGTGCGGAGAGACGGAGATAGACTTAAAGCCCACAGGGGAGGAGGGAATCCTTTTGATCAAGGCGCTGTGCGGCCTGGAGCGGGTGGTGAGCAATGTGAACATACCCAATACAGGACTTCAGATCCCCAACCTTCCGGCCGGCGCGGTGGTGGAAACCAATGCCGTATTTGAGCGGGACGCTATCCGGCCGGTGCTGGCAGGCAGTGTGCCGGAGCCGGTAAAGGCCCTGATCATGCCCGCGGTGGAAAATCATGAAACCATACTGGAGGCTGCCCTGACCTGCAATGAGGAGCTGGTGGTGCAGGCATTTATGAATGATCCCCAGGTAAGGGGCAGGAACTGCAGGGAGGAGGATATCAGGAAATTGGTCCGGGACATGGTGGAAGGAACCATAAAATACCTGCCAAAGGCCTGGGCAGTCCGCAAGTAAAGATTGGAATCAAAAAAATATTGTTAAATAATAATACAATCAAAAAAAGTTTTAGTTAATAAACGGAAAAATAAGGAAAGGTCTTCCACGCTATACCATATAAATTCTGAATATATAAGAAAAACTACGCTGATAAATAATTAATTAACGAAAAAATCCTTATTGACAAATAAATATACGCGTCTATAATGGTAATCACGATGAGTTTTCTGAAAATTATTAATGAGATTGTGATGAGGGAGGATACGTGTATGCAGCATTTAAGAAGAATGGAAGACCGTGTTGTATTGCTCACAGGAGGCGGAGGCGGAATTGCCAGAGGCGTGGCCAGGGCATTTGCTGATGAGGGCGCCAGCATGATACTTACCGACATTTTCCCAGGAGGCATGGAGAAGACAAAGGAAGAGCTGGAGCGTGATTTTGGCACAGATGTGGTGATCTGTGTTGCGGATGGGGCCAGGGAAGATCAGGTAAAGGCTGCCATTGAAAAAGGCGTGGAACATTTCGGCAAGCTGAATGTGCTGATCAACAGCGCCCAGACTTCAGCTTCCGGGTTGACATTGGTGGAGCACACCCAGGAGGACTTTGACAAGGCCATTTATTCCGGACTGTATGCAACCTTTTTTTACATGAAGCATACATTTCCTTATTTGAAGGAGACCAAGGGATCCGTGATCAATTTTGCATCCGGAGCAGGTATTTCCGGTAAGCCGGGGCAGAGTTCCTATGCGGCGGCAAAGGAGGGGATCCGCGGAATGTCCCGTGTGGCTGCCAATGAATGGGGTCCTTACGATATCAATGTAAATGTGGTCCTGCCTCTTGTGATGACGGATAAGCTGGCCCAGTGGGGACAGGAAAACCCGGAGATGTTTAAGAAGAACCTGGATGCCATCCCGCTGGGCCGGTACGGGGACGCACAGAAGGATATAGGAAAGGTCTGTGTATTCCTTGCAAGCTATGATGCCAAGTACATAACAGGGGATACACTCTTCATACAGGGCGGCGTAGGCATGAAGCCATAAAGGTCAGTCCCACCTGACCACATATCGCAGCAGTTCAGACATATTTCTGTCATATTTGAATTTTTTGTAACATCACTTGCTCCAAGGGGCTATTTGTAGTAAGCTATACATAGTATGGCTTTGCACAAAATTGTAAGATGTTACAAAAGTTCCCATAAGGAGGAAATGCAGGTGGGACCCGCAATTACAGATTATGTAAGGTTTCTGGCAGATGCCAGGGATGCAGTGTACCGTCTGAACTGTGACCAAAATACGGCAGCTCAGCTGGCAGATGAAGAGGAACATCAGGAACAGGAGCTGGAGACAGCGAACCGGGCAGTGGCGGACGCTGTGAACCAGACTGTTAAGAAGCGGCTGGATGAGATTAATTCCAGCTATGATAAAGAGATTGCAAAGGGCCAGGAACGGCTTAAAAAGGCCCGGGCAAAACGGGAGAAGGCTAAGAATAAGGGTATGAAGGAGCGGATCGCTGAGGAGACCAGCGAACTGCGGGAGCATAACCGTGAACTGAAGCTGCAGATGAAGACTTTGTTTCAGAAGGAGCGGGTACCTGGGTTCTGCAACAGCACCTATTATTATGCCCTGTACGATCCCAGGGGCGTGAAGGAGTTCATGTTATTCTTTATGACTATTTTGGTCTGCTTCCTGGCTGTCCCCTGCGGGATCTATTTTCTGTTGCTGCAGCAGCGGCAGATGTGGTATCTGGCAGCGGTGTACTTTCTGGATGTGCTGCTGTTCGGCGGGTTATACGTACTGGTTGGCAATAAGACCCGCCTGCGTTATCAGGACGCTTTAAAGCGCGGCCGGGCCATACGCAACACCCTGCGCGCCAACCGGAAGAAGATCAGGGTGATCACCCATACCATCCAGAAGGACGGCAATGAAGACATATATGACCTTGAGAAATATGATGATGAGATAGCGTGCGTGGAACAGGAACTGTCCGAGATCACCACCAGGAAAAAGGATGCCCTGAACACCTTTGAGAGCGTCACAAAGAACATTATCTCAGACGAGATCGTGGCCAGCCACAAGTCCCATCTGGATGACTTAAAGCAGGCTTTGGAGGATACATCCCTGGCTCTCAGGAATCTGGAAAACAGCATTAAGGAACAGAATATCCGGATCACGGACACCTTTGGCCCCTATCTGGGGAAGGAGTTTTTGGAGCCGGACAGGCTATCCGAACTGTCCAGGATAATCCAAAGCGGAACCGCCTCCAATATCACTGAGGCGATCACTGCCTATAATGAAGCAAAGCAGGCGTAACAGACGCCTGGAACTGTATAAGATCCAATATAAAGAAGAACAATAAATTCCCCCTGCAGCAGATGGTCCCGTATCATGGGACGGCCTGCTGCAGGGGGAATGTTTTTGTGTATTCCGATGTCTGTCCTGTCTATATTCTGTCGCTTATTCCCGGTCGCTGTCCTTCCTGGATGTTTCCTGCTCCTTCCTTAGCTGTTCGATGCCGCGGCGTATCAAATCCAAAGTGGCGGCGGAACGGCTGGGAAAGCGGTTTTCAAAGCGGAAATCATCAATCTGTCTGAGTAGATCATCATCAACAATTATCGTATAACGCGGTTTCTCTGTAGGCATAATCAAGTACCTCCTTAGTTCATATAATACCCAGGTTCATAGGTTCTGTCAAGCAAAAAAGGTTACTAAAAGAGGCAAAAAAGTGTGCCTTAAAAGCCTTGACAGGTTCAGAACCTATGAACTATAATTGAGACAGGTTCATAGGTTCTGAACTATTGAAAAAGGAGGTGATATTCATGGGTACCGGGCTAAAAAAATTGACCTTCGCAGTTACGCCTGATATTGAAGCCGTTTTGGATAAGGAAAAGAAAGAGCGGTTCTACGACCGTTCCAGGTCGGATATGATCCGTGAACTTATCAAGGCCGGTTTAAGGGGTGTAAAGAAAGAGAATGGGACGGCAGACGGGAACCATGAAATAAATACATAGAAACCCGATAAGAACAAATGTAAAGGAGAGGGACATTATGAAACGAAGACTTGCAGCAATGATGATGGCGGTTGTGTTGACAGGCGGCAGCGTGATGGGGTGTGCCGGCAGCGGGGGCTCTGCATCTGCACCGGATCAGGGGACGGCAGAGGCCGTATCGGCCCAGGCGGCAGGGGAAGCTGCACCGGCCGGTTCGGAAGGTGACCAGGAAGCGGATCCTGAGATCAAAAGTGATGTGACGTACACCCTGAGCTTCTGGCACGGTGCCACGGATGATGTGCGCCAGCAGATGTATGATCATGGGATCCAGCGTTTTAATAAGGCATATCCGAATGTTACGGTGGAACAGACCCGCCTGGACAGTGATGCGTACAAGACAAAGATCAAAACCGTCATGGGGGCAGGGGCCACGGATATCCCGGATGTATTTATGAACTGGGGCGGCGATGTGCTTAAGACATACATTGAATATGGATTAGTGGCTGATATTACGGATCTCATCGCACCGTATAAGGATGAATACTATGACTTTGAGTTCGGCATTTCCACCTTTGACGACAGGATCTATGGAATGGGGATCGGAATCGCGCCTTCCGTGATATTTTATAATACGGAGATATTTAACAAATTGAATCTGGAAGTACCTGCAACATGGGAAGAACTGGATGCCGTATGTGCCAGCCTGAAGGACGCAGGCTATGTCCCCTTTGCATTGGGGAATAAGAATAAGTGGCCGGGACTGCTGGAATATACCATGCTGGGTGTGAACCTGGGGGGAGAGGAGATGTCCAAGGGGCTTTCCAACAGGACCGTTTCTTTTGATAATGAGCATTTTATCGAGGCCGGACGCCGCATATCCGAGTTTTCTCAGAAAGGCTACTATCCGGACGGGACCAATGGAATCGACCATAATGCAGGCGGCAGCCGTATGCTGTTCTATAATGAAGTGGCGGCCATGTTTATCATGACCAATGGATTCCTGAGCAATTGTGTGGCTGAGGATGCAGAGTTTTATGAAAAGGTGGGCACCTTCCCATATCCGGCCTGCAATGACTCCGGGGAACTGGGCATTGTTGCCGGTGGAAATGTATTCTCCATCTCATCCCAGTGTGAATATCCGGAGATGGCAGCGGATTTCCTGTATTATCTCACCAATGCGGATTTCAGCCAGGACTATATTGACGCCGGAAACTGCTTTACAGGCGCAAAGGATGTAACGATCAGTGACCCGCTGGTCCAGGAACAGTTTGATAACCTGATCCAGGCCGACTGGACCCAGAATTTCTACGACCAGCAGTTTGTTGCAGAGCTGGGCGAAGCGTTCAAGGACTATACCCAGGCCCTTTACGGAGGTACCATGACACCGGAGGAAGCGGCCGCAGGTCTTGAGAAGGTAGCGGTTGAATGTTACGGAGAACTGAAACAGTAATCCGTTCATGCCTGTAAGTTAAGGAGGCCCTATGTCTGATCATACCAATGCCGCGGGGCTTGACATACCTGTTCAGAAAAAAGGCAGGACCATTTCGGTCAAGCGTATTCTGACCATTTTGGTATTTATAGCTCCAACACTGTTTTTTTATGGATTTTATAATGTTTTTGCCATTGGCAAAACAATCTATTTCAGTTTTTTGGACTGGAATGGTATAATGTCGGAAGGATGGGCCGGGTGGGACAATTGGGTCCGCCTGGTCCACGATCCCAATGTATGGAATGCCCTTAAGAACAACCTGATCTTAATGGTGACATCCATCTGTATCCAGCTTCCTGGAGCATTGATCCTTGCGCTGCTGATCAATTCCAGGCTGAAGGGGGTGCGGATATACAAAGCGCTCTGGTTTTTGCCCGTGCTGCTCTCCACATCAGCCACCGGTATTCTGTGGAATCTGATGTATGACCCGAATTTCGGCCTTTTGCAGGCCGTTCTTCGGGGAATTGGAAAGGGGAATCTGGTAAAGGGCTGGCTGGGAGAACCGGCATATGCGCTGCCGTGCGTTCTCATTGTTATATGCTGGACATTTATCCCCTTTTATATGATCCTTTTAAAAGCAGGGCTGACTAATGTGCCGGGGGAACTGATGGAGTCAGCCAAACTGGACGGGGCCGGCAGCTGGCAGTGTTTCTGGAATGTGACCTTTCCGCTCCTGCTGCCCACCATACGGACAGCCGCCCTGCTGAATATTGTGGGGTCCTTAAAGTATTTTGATCTGATCTGGATCATGACAGGGGGAGGGCCCAGCGGCGCCAGTGAGCTGGTCGCCACCTATCTCTATAAGCAGGGGATCCAGGGATGGAATATGGGATATGCCAGCGCCATTGCCAGCTTTTTGTTCCTGTTCTGCGGAACCTTTGCCATTGTGTACTATGGAGCAACCTCGGCCTTTGGAGAGATCGGCGGCGAGCGTTCCAGGAAATCAGGGAGGAGGAAGACAGGTTGAAAGACAATGCAGGTTTACTAAAAGGGATCGTCCGCGCGCTTCAATACGCCCTTTGTCTGATCATAACAGTCATCACCGTGTATCCCTTTATATTTATTATCATGACATCCTTTAAGACACAAAAGGAGTATTTTGGAAGTGCGTGGGGATTTCCAGCCTCCCTTTGCCTGGATAATTTCAGGCTGGTCCTTACCGGGGATTTTTTAAAGTATTTCCTAAACAGCATTATTGTGTGCGTTTCAGCGGTGGTTCTGGTGATCCTCTGTTCCACCATGGTAAGCTTTGCCATATCCAAGCTTCGTTTTAAAGGGGCAGAGCTGTTATTTGCAGTTATTATGATAGGGATGATGATCCCGGTCCATACGACCCTGATACCGATCTATGTGATTTCCAAGGACCTGAATATTTACAATCATCTGATCGCCCTCATCGGCCCATATGTAAGCTTCAGCATTCCCATCTCCACGGTTATCATCACCCAGTTTTTCAGGGATATTCCACACGAGATCGAGGAAGCGGCCATTATAGACGGGTGCGGATCATTTTCACTGTACGGACGCATTATCATGCCCCTGGCCAAACCTGCGGTATCCACGGTTGTCATCTATGACATTCTCCATACCTGGAATGAATTCATTTATGCAATGACGCTGGTGGACAGCAAGAACAGGATGACGCTTCCCGTGGGCCTTAAGAACTTTTACGGGGAGGCGGCAGTAAACATACCAGCTATTATGTGTGCTGTTTTTATCAGTTCACTGCCGGTGATCATTGCCTATTTCTCAGCACAGGAGCAGATATCCAACGGGTTGACCCAGGGGGCGGTGAAGGGGTAGGCGCGCCCGGTAAAGGGCGGATCATCCGGCGGACGGAACAAAACAGATATCATCTGGAGGAGGACTTATTATGGAATATTATGTATCTGCCAAGGGATCTTTGACAGGAGACGGTTCGAGACAGGCGCCTTTTTGCAGGATCACACAGGCAGCGGAAATTGCCCTGCCCGGGGATAAAGTGATCGTAGCACCGGGAATCTACCGGGAGTGTGTGAACCCTAAGCATGGAGGAACCTCTGACCGGGACAGGATCGTATATTGTTCCGAGGTCCCGGGAGCCGCGGTTATCAGCGGCGCTGAGGAGATAAAGGAGTGGACCCATGTAAAGGATGATACATGGATGACAAGGATTCCGGACGGATTCTTCAGCGGTTATAATCCGTACACCACAGAGGTATACGGAGACTGGTACCGGGGGCTGGGAAGAGTCAACCATGTGGGACAGGTGTATTGTAACGGTCAGGCACTCTATGAAGAGGACAGCCTGGACAAACTATATAGTGACGAACCGCTGGAATGGGCGTGGGATAGGGAATATTCCAGGCAGCACAAATGGTACACCGTGCAGGACGGAGACAGTACGGTAATCTACGCCAGGTTTCCGGACGGGACACCGGCGGAGAACCTTGTGGAGATCAATGTGCGGCGCAGGGTATTTTTCCCGGAACAGACCCATACCAATTATATCACGGTTTCCGGATTTGTTTTAAAGCAGGCAGCCACCCAGTGGGCACCGCCCACCGCATTCCAGGACGGACTGATCGGTCCCCACTGGAGCGTGGGGTGGATCATAGAGGACTGCGAGATCTCAGACTCCAGATGTTCAGGCGTCAGTCTGGGAAAGTGCTGGCATCCTTCGGATAACCGCTGGACAAAGGACCGTATTAAATCTGGAACACAGCTGGAGCGGGACCTGGTGCACTACGCGCAGCACACGGGATGGAGCAAGGAGACAGTGGGATCCCACATTGTACGCCGCAACAAGATATTTAACTGCGGACAGACAGGCATTGTGGGTCATCTGGGAGGGATCTTTTCACTGATCGAGGGGAATGAGATCCATCATATTAATACATACGGGGAGTTTTCCGGTTCGGAACTGGGCGGTATTAAACTCCATGGAGCGATCGATACCGTGATACGCCGCAATCATATCCACCACTGCCACAGGGGGATATGGCTGGACTGGCAGACACAGGGGACCAGGGTTTCCTGCAACCTGTTCCACGATAACCACGGGGAGGAGGACACCAGGATCAGTGAGGACCTGTATATTGAGGTGAGCCACGGACCTGCCCTTGTTGACAATAATTTGTTCCTTTCCAGGTTTGCGCTGAGGGAGCGTTCCCAGGGATTGGCCTTTGTCCACAATATCATTGCCGGTCCCATTGACATCGGAAGTTCGGAGGGCAGGTTTACGCCTTATCATTTCCCGCATGAGACTGATATCATGGGCTGCATGACAATTAACAATGGTGATGACCGGTTTTATAATAATATATTTATCCAGCCGGATCTGCCTGAGGAGAAAAGGCAGGTGCGCAACCCGGAGGTGGCCAGGCTGGTGGGTATGAATCCCCAGGTAAATATAGAGGCAGGGCTTCATATTTATGATGACTATCCACTTCACGATGAATATTATTACCAGTTTACAGATGAGGGCACGCCGGAGACCTCATGGGGACGCCGTTATGACTATAATAGCCATCTCCCCATGTATGTCAGCGGGAATGCATATTTTAACGGCGCCAAACCTTATGCAAAGGAACGCCTTAATTATGTGGACAGGGAGAACAGGATCTATTTTGAACTGGTTAAAAAGGAGGGAGCCTATTATTTCCGCACCAATCTCTATGACCATCTGCCTCAGATGGAGACAGAGTTTGTCTCCACGTCAATGTTGGGAAATGCCTTTGAGACCGAACAGCCATATGAGAACCCGGACGGTTCGCCGCTGCGCATAGAGGAAGACTTTCTGGGCATCAGACGGGGACAGCATCCCACACCGGGACCCTTTGAATACACAGGAGAGGGCCGGAATTTTAAAGAACTGAGAGTATTGCCGTAATGGAACATATCATATTCAGCCTCAATTCAGTCATACCTGTATTCATGGTAATGGGAATCGGCTTTTATTTAGGGAAAAAGAAGATATTGACAGGGGATTTTGTGTCACAGGCCACATCCCTGGTGTTTTATACCGCGCTTCCGGCCAAGTTATTCCTGGATGTATCACGCAGTAACTTCAGCGAATGCCTGGATATCAGGTTTACCGCCTATCTGTTGATCTGTACCTGCGTGTCCTTTGCAGTGGCATGGACTTTATGTGTCCTGCTGGTTAAGGACAGGACCGCTGTAAGCGCGGTGGTTCACAGTGCCTTTAGGGGGAATTTTGTGTATTTGGGCCTTCCGATCTGCCAGAGCATTCTGGGCAGGGAGTCTGTGCCGTCCACGATTATGGTGGTCACCTTTGTGCTGCCTTTCTACAATGTACTGGCTACGATCGTATTATCCTACTATGATCCTTTGGGCCGGAAGGTTAGCTGGAAGAAGATGCTTAAGGATATTTTGACCAATCCCATGATCGTGGCCATTCTTGCAGCCCTGCCCTTTTCCCTGATGCACATCAGCCTTCCATCCGCTGTGGACAAGGCCCTGTCTTATCTGGGGCAGCTTTCAACCCCCATGGCTCTTATTCTGATCGGAGCAGGAACCAGGCCCTCCGCCTTTGCGGGCAGGGGGGCATGGATCATGTTTGGGGCTGTCTATAAGGTAGTGGTCACTCCCCTTCTTTTTGCGGTTCCCATGCTGTGGCTGGGATTTAACCCGGAGCAGATGGTGACTGCCTTTGTGATGTTTGCGGTTCCATCAGCCATGAATGTCTATATTGTGACAAAAAAGATGGGGGGAGATGGTGAGCTGGGGGCTGCCGTTATTACGGTTTCCATGCTGCTTTCCGCTGTCACGCTGCCGGCAGGGATATGGTGGTTACGATTTATGGGAATGGCATAAGGGATTTTTGTGAGCCGCAGATCATACGTTCTGCGGCTTCTTTTATGCTTCATGATTTTTTCCTCAGATAAGAAGAAGGATGCGCCTTAAGCTCCGTTACAGGTGATGCAGCCCTGCCCGGTACAGTTCCCAGGCAACCCGGGCGCTCTCTTCCAGCTCCTCCAGGCAGTAGAACGCATCCATTACTGTTTTGCCGGGCACAACCGGACCATGGTTCCTTAACAGATATCCCTGGCTTTCATGGACACGTTCCCTGAATGCGGCAAACAGTGCATCGGAGCCAGGCTTTTCGTAGGGGACCAGTCCAACAGTGCCCAGCTTCATTTTCAGATAAGGAGTATGGTCCGGAATACAATCGTGCTCCGAAAGGTCAGGTACAAATGTCCACAGCACGGAGTAGGTGCTATGGGTATGGATCACGGCTCCAATATCCTCTGATTTCTCATAAAGAGCCAGATGCAGAGGCCATTCCTTGCTGGGCTTTTTACCGGACACAGGTGTTCCGTCCAGGCTGATTGCTGTAAAATCCTCTTCACTCATAGTGCCGAAGCAGGAACCGCTGGCACTGATATAGATAAGGTCATTGTGACGGAAACTCATATTGGCCGAGGAACCGGCCGTCTTTCCCCGCTGAAACAGGCTGTGGGCAGCCCATACAGCGGAGTTCAGTTTATCATGTAATACAGAATCCATTTTTCCCTCCAGATCATTATGTTGGTGTCCTTGTTACTTGGATGTCATTGTAAGGGCGCGGCCAAAGAAATCCTCCTGCCCAAAGTTTCCGCTTTTGAGGATCAGACGGATATCCGGCCGTTCCGCCGGTACCATGATAGGTACTCCGGGAGCCACACTTTCCCCCATCCAATAGGAGGAGAATCCCAGCCCTTTGGTCACTGCGCCGGAGGTCTCTCCCCCCGCGGAGATGATCCTGGTGTAGCCCTGTTCCACGGCACGGACTGCCAGCCGAGCTGTGGTGCCTTCCAGCATGTCTGCTACTTTTTCTATACCCAGTTTTTGGAATTCCTTCACTTTTTCAGGGGTATCGGAGCTGTACACAAGGACCGTATCAGGGCTGCTGCTGTGCGTTTCTATGAACTGCCATGCATCTTCCAGGGTCTGCTTTCCATCCAGCATGGCTGCCGGATCCAGTTTATAACATGGTTTTCCCTGGCTTTGGTACCATGCGATCTGTCCCAGGGTGGCCTTGGAACAGCTTCCTGCCAACAGCAGGGCCTTTCCATCAGTACCGCTCTCGGGTATGTGGCCTTCTGAGGAGAGCCTGTTTGTCCACATTTGCGCCAATGGCTCCAGAAGTCCGCTTCCTCCTGTGAGAAGGGGAAGATGGCCGAAAGCAGCGGCAATCCGGCTGCCGTCTTCAGGTTCTTTATAATCAGGGATCAGGTAGAGGGGGGATCCGAGAACCTGTTCCAATGATCCGGGGGAGAAATGTTCCACTTCTTCCGTGGTAAGGCAGCGGCATTCATAGCGGCTCTGAGGTTCCATCAGCTTATCAATCCTGCAGTCCCACATGGGGGTCAGGGGATGGTTCTTCATATGGCTCTCATGGAGGGGAACATCATTGACCAGGAGCATTCCGTGTTCCACCGTTCGCCCATTGACCGGAAGAGCGGGGCACAGCAATGTGTAAGGGGCCTTCATAAGGTCCATTAAGGCATCGGCTACCGGCCCGATATTGCCTTTGGGGGTGGAATCAAAGGTGGAACAATATTTAAAATAGATCTGCTTAACGCCCTGAGCCAGCAGAAAGCGGGCGGCCCTAAGACTGTCGGCCACGGCCCGGCTGGTTTCCTGGGTTCTTGATTTTAATGCAATGACAATGGCCTGGGCATCGTCAGGGCGGTCCGGGGAATGATGGCGGTCCGGGCCTTTTTCTAAAGCCGGTTGATCCGGGATTCCGTTGTAAAGGCGGACGCTCATACCTCCTTTTACCAGAAAGGAAGCCGCGTCACTGGCCCCGGTGAAATCATCGGCAATGCATCCTAATACAGCCATGGGTATACCTCCTTTTACCTTGCGGTATTTCATTTATACCTATTATACAGCAATTTTCATGCCAGACGTAATAACAATTTTTTATCTTAGTTTGTCCTGCCGTATAACCTTTGTAGTTAGCGGTAAAGTAGAAAATGCTTCATACACTTTCTGTTGACTGAAAATGTTGCAGCGTTGTATACTTAAAACAATGCAACATTTCTGCAACATCAAATATGATCCAATTTATGGGGGTATAGTATGATTCGCCTTTTGTTTATTGTTCCTTATCCTGAATTAAAGGAAAAAGTAGAGTATGTGGTTGCCCACCATCCGGAGAGAAAAAGACTGGATGTGGATATACAGGTCATGACGGTGGAGGATACGCCGGATATTCCGCCTAATAAGTATGATGCTGTCATTGCCAGGGGTTATACAGCGCATAAAACCTCGTCCCAATACACACAGATTCCTACGATTGGACTGTCTATTTCGGGGTATGATGTGGTCCGTGCCATCTCCGAATGCTGTGAGATCCATCACCCCCAAAGAATTGCTGTGTGTGGATTTGGTGGGCAGATGTATGAAGTTAAAGATATATGCCGGTTTTTTGGTACCAGTGCAGAGGTATATGCCCCGGTTGACCATGAGGATTTACCTGATACTATTAAAAAGGCTATGGCATCTGGCTGTGATGCCCTTATTGGAGGATATTCCGCTAATATATTGGCCCGTCAGTGCGGAATTCCTTCCGTTATCATACGTACCGGGGAGGACACGGTGCTTCAGGCTTTGGATGAGGGCATCCATACAGTTGACCGGATCCGCCAGGAACGGATCATATCTCAGATGTATAAGACCATTATCTACTCATCAAAGGATGGGATGATGTATGTGGACGTTTCTGGAATCATAAAGGTCCGAAACCGGGTTATACGTCAGATGAACGGGAATATCAGCCTGATGGACCATCCTTTAAAGCAGGCGCTTCCCTATCTTTACAAAATGTTTTGTTCTGTAGTGACAAGCGGTCAGGAGGAGACTGGAAGGATCCTTGCTATACCGGGAACCAAAATTACAGTATCAGTAAGCTGTACGCCTGTGGTTGCAAATAATGAGATTTCAGGGGCGGTATTCAATCTCTGTGATATCACTATGATTCAGGATCTGGAAAGCCAGATCCGGTGTAAAATGAGCGAGCGGGGATTTAAGGCCAAGTACACTTTTGAGGATATTATTTACCAGAGTCAGTCTACCCACCAGACCATCGAGACAGCGAGGCGGTATTCTGAGTCAGATTCTAATGTGATTATTGTAGGTGAGACCGGTACCGGCAAAGAACTGTTTGCCCAGAGTATACATAACAGCAGCAGCCGGAAAAACAGGCCCTTTGTGGCGATCAATTGTGCAGCCCTTCCGGAAAACCTTTTGGAAAGCGAGCTGTTTGGATATGTGGAAGGCGCTTTTACCGGTACTAGTAAGGGCGGGAAAATGGGACTCTTTGAGCTTGCCCACGGAGGTACCCTTTTTTTGGATGAAATAGGTGAAGTCTCCCTGTCCATTCAAAGTAAGCTTCTCCGGGTTCTCCAAGAGCGTCAGGTACGCCGGATTGGCGATAATAAGGTCATAGATGTGAATGTGCGCATTATATCTGCCACTAATAGAAGCATTTCAAAACTCTCAGAGCAGGGACTGTTCCGAAGGGATCTGATGTACCGCCTTGATGTACTCCGTTTGTTCCTGCCGCCACTTAGGGAGCGGGAGAATGATGTGGAGCTTCTATTCCTGCATCTGTTAAAAACACAGAGCCAGGAGGCGAGAATTTCGGTTCCGGCATTGGAACCCGGGGCACTGTCCTTCCTTCACCAATACCCATTTATTGGAAATGTTCGTGAACTCAAAAATATTGTTGAGAGGGTAACTGTTTTGAAAACAGGGAATATTATCACAACTCAGAATCTTAAGGATGCACTTTATCCACCGGATTTAAATGACAGTGCCATGGAGGTATCTTCCCGTCCCATTTTGGACACCGGCCTGCTAAACGAACAGGAGCGGATCCGCCAGGCATTGGAGCAATGTGGCGGCAGCCGTACCCAGGCGGCAAGGCTTTTGGGTATGGATCGATCTACCCTTTGGCGTAAAATGCAGAAATATCAGTTTTAACAGAGGATTTTATTAAAAGTGATGCATTATGATGCGATATACAACAAACGTTGCATCAAATCCATCACTTTTTATGTTTTAGTAACTAAGTGCTAATTGGACCCAAACAAAATTTTTATCCTATTTTCCTCGATTTAATATAATGTTTATAACTTGATTTCCGAAGTTGGCATAAACATTGCTTTTAATTCTAACATAAAACTTACTGTTCGATTTCAAACTGTGTGGAGGCTAAGAATCATTTCTTATCCATATCAAATGAAATACGGCAGTAAAATACGTATTGGGAGGGTTGATCTTATGTCAACATCATATGTACTTATTGTATTTGCCCTTGTTATTGTGCTGATGATTTTCCTTATTTCCAAATGTAAAGTCAATGCAGCAATGGGAATCTTGCTTTCAGCGTTGATTCTGGCAATTGCGCTGGGAACTCCATGGGCAGAAATCGAAGGAACTATTAATAGCGGTTTTTCAGGAACTATTAAGAGTGTAGCTATTGTTATTGTTTTGGGATGTACCATGGGTACGGTACTGGAGAAGACCGGAGCTGCGATCCGCATTACCAAATGGGCTATTGGCCTGGTCGGCGAAAAGAATATGATCTGGGCCATTGCACTTAGTTCAGCGATTCTTGGTATACCTATTTGGGCAGATACCGTAGTGATCCTGCTGATACCCATTGTATCACTTTTGGCTGTACAGACAAAGAAGTCTATGATGAGCTACGGTACAGCTCTTTACCTTGGCGCATTGGTAACTGCATCCCTGGTTCCGCCAACACCAGGCCCCGTATCTGCGGCAGCCCTGCTTAACGTACCTTTGGGTCAGGCAATCTTGTGGGGGGTAATTGTTGCAGTGCCAAGCGTAATAGGATCAACCTTTTACTGTATTAGTTTAAAAACCCCGGTAGCGCCTAAAGAAGAATTCTTAAAGGCGGCAGCAGAGACTGAAAATCAACAGCTTCCAACATTGTCCAAGTCGCTGCTTCCAATTCTGTTTCCTTTGGTATTAATTTTGATCAATACAGTTGCATCCGTAGTGATACCAGGTACATCTGTGGCAAACTTCTGTGCATTCATCGGCAGTCCCCTGGCAGCACTGTTTGCAGGATGTATTCTATCCCTGCTTCTTACCGGTAAGGAATGGAAGAGTAAAAAAGTATTAAATGACTGGGTAAATGAAGGGATTACCGCGGCTGCGATTCCTATTGTGGTAACTGGTATGGGAGGCGCACTTGCTACATTTGTAAAGAATGCAGGTGTTGCAGAGAAGGTAGCGGATATCATTGTACAGTCTTCTTTCCCTGCTATCCTGATCCCTATTATAATTGCAGCGATCATTCATATGGTAACAGGTTCTAATGCATTAGGTGTTATGACAGCGGCAGCGCTGGTAGAGCCAATGCTTTCGACCCTGGGCATTTCCCCGGTAGCGGCTTTTCTGGCCTGCGGTACTGGCGCTATGATGTTCAAACATGCAAATTCATCTGGCTTCTGGGTAACTGTATCCATGTCCAATATGGATGTGAATCAGGGTATCCGCGCAGTTGGAGGTGCATCCACTGTTGCCGGCTTTATCGGTGCGGCTATAACCTGTGTCCTGGTTGCCCTGCATGTGATTTAAAAACGTTAGAGAATGTAAATTTGGAAAGGAAAAGGTCAGATGGAAAAGTTTGTAACAAGAGCAGCCCGCCTTAACAAGGCATATGACATTGAATTAATTGAACGTGAGTTGGAGTGTGGTGAAGAAGATGTTATTGTAAAAAACCATATGATGGGTATTTGCGGTTCCGATAAAAGCTTTTATCGGGGATTCATGCCCCCTCAGACAGCTGAGTTCCGCCAGCCTCCGGAATTTCCGTTTCTCCTGGGACATGAAAGCGGAGGAACTGTAGTGGCTGTGGGCAGCCGTGTAAGTGACTATAAGGTTGGTGACCAGGTTATTGCATTTGGCTGGAATAATAACTTTGCAGATTACTTTAAATCCAAGGTGTTTCAACTTCAGCCGGTTCCAGAAGGGCTGGATATGGACATTGCATCCTTGGGAGAACCAACTGCATGCGCCATGTATTCAGGATTGAATACCGGTGTACAATTGGGTGATACGGTTGTAATAATGGGCGGTGGCTATGCAGGACAGATTATTGCCCAGTGTTCCAAGCTAAAAGGTGCGTATCAGGTGGTCGTGGTAGATGTTCTGGAGGGCAAGCTAAATCTGGCAAAGTCATTGGGAGCAGATATTGTTATCAACTCCAGAGAAGAGGACCCTGTTGCCAGGGTAAAGGCACTTACGGGTGGAAGGGGAGCGGACGTGGTGGTAGAGGCAGCTGGCACATCTGAGTCCTTTAATGCAGCAAGTGCAATGATCCGCCACAATGGTAAGTTTGTATTCTACAGCTGGGTAACCACCCCCATCAATCTAAACATCAGCCGTTGGCATGATGATGGACTGGAATTTATCAATACCTGCCTGGTTCACCATACGTGGCAGCAGCGCTATGTATGGGTTCCCGACACACTGCGTCCAATTATTCAGGGTACGGTGAAAATTGGGCCATTGATCACAAATGAATTCAGCCTGGGAGACATTAAAGCGGGATTTGATCTTGCTGATAAAGACGATGCGGCAATCAAGATCGTGTTCAGGCCATAGAAGGCCATAAACGAAAAGAGCAGTTGAACTTAATAAATGTAGATAAATATAGAGGAGCGAGATATATTATGGATTATACAAATTTAATCAACAACACAACCGGAAAAACCTCCAAGGTAGGCATTATCGGCGCCACCCGCGGCTATGGCTACACGCTGCTTGCCCAGATCCCCAAGGTAAAGCATATGGATTTAAGGGTTATCTGTTCCCGGCATCCAGAGGAGTGCCTGGAGGTGTTAAAGGAAATCGGGTATGATGAGGACCAGATCATTTTCTGTGAGGGAAAGCCTGAGATCGAACAGGCGCCCAAGGAGGCTATCCTTATAGTCAGTGATTACCGCCTTGTGATGGAATGCGGAATCACTGCCCTTGTGGAGTGTACGGGAAATACGGCGGTCAGCTCTGACGCAGCCCTTGCAGCCCTTCGGGCAGGAGTTAATGTGTATATGGTTTCCAAGGAAACAGACAGTGTGTGCGGCCCCCTTTTGAACCAGGTGGCTGCAGAACATGGTGCGGTGTATGCACTGGTCAATGGCGACCAGCCCCGCAACCTTCTGGACCTCTATTCCTGGGCCATGCTTTTGGGCCTGGAGGTAGTGGCGGCCGGGAAGTCCAGCGAATATGATTTTGTGTGGGACAGGGAGACAGGGGAATTTACCTGCACGGATGGAAGCGGTGTTGTGGAGAAGATACCGCAGATGCAGGACTGCTGGTATTATAATGGCGTGGAAACACTGGATCAGCGCCGCAGCATACTGGAGAAATACACAGGAGTTATCTCCGCTGACCTTTGCGAGATGAACCTGGTTTCCAATATTACCGGACTTGTGCCCTCCTCTCCGTTTTTAAGCTATCCTGTGGCCAAGACCAGCGAACTGGCTAACATTTTCATTCCCGAGGAAGATGGAGGAATCCTTAAGAAGACAGGAGTAGTGGATGTGTTCTACAACCTTAGGGGTAAGGATGAGGCCAGCTTCTGCGGCGGAGAGTTCATTATTGTCAGGTGCGAAAACGAAAAAATGTGGGAGATCCTTAAGAGTAAAGGTCATGTGATGAGCAGAAACGACAAATACGCATGCATCTATTATCCATACCACTATATGGGCCTTGAGACTCCCATATCCATTCTCCTGGGAGACCTTATGGGGATCGGGACCCATCCTGAGTGCCGCCAGGTATCTGTTCTGGCCGGTGTTGCTGAGCGGGATCTGCCAAAGGGCACCCAGCTTACGGTACAGGGCCATCACCATGCAATCGATGGCCTGATTCCTGAACTTTTGGAAAGAACATCCGGCCAGGACCTTGCTCCGTTTTACCTGCTAAACGGAACAACCCTGCTCAGGGATGTAAAAAAGGGCGACCCCATCACCCTTGAGGATGTGGATCTGGCAGGTTTGGAGACATATAAGCTGTATGCCCAGGGTCTGGAAATCAAGTAGAACAGGGAAGATAGAACATATATAACAAAATAAGCTGAGTTAAAACAACCCGGCAGTAAGGTCTAAGCGATCACCTTTAGGAGATCGTACCTTACTGCCGGGTTGTTTTTAATTATGATACTTCCCGCAAAATTGCTTTTTTAAGCCTGAGAACTGAGAATGAATAGGCCGGAGCCTGGTAGGTAAATGTGTCCGCCCCATTGTCAAAGGTGCGGGTTACAGGGGAGACTTTCAGGGGTTCCTCAAGCGAATTTGTATCCTTTGGGCAACCGGTCAACAGCTCTGCTTCGTATATTGCCTGGATGGCGCAGTCCAGGCAGATCTCCACCGCCTCATGGGTCTTGTCAAAATTTACGATCTTTACATAGATATAGGTGTCATCCTCAGACGCAAGTTCAGCAATCATGGGATAGGGAACCATCTCAGCTGTCTGTACCAGCAGGCCGTTGAGGTAGCAGTCAAATCCCCCATGTCTTGTGACTACCTGGAAATGGTTGTATTCCCCGTAGCGTATGGGAAGGGGGCTGGTTGAACCGAAGCAGCTGTAATTAAAACGGTTGACGGATGCAAACCGTCCCTGCCCCTGTTTGATGGACCATACATACCGGTCTGTATAAACAGGGTTCCAGGATGTATAGAAGGGATCGGTCTCATCCCTGGAGAACAGCATGGGAGTGCTGTGGGCCCATACGGCGATATCGATCTCCTGGTCCGGTGATAATAGCAGCACCTCCAGATCATAGGTGCAGTGTGATGCTTCTTCCTCCCCAAAGGTGACAAAGGCGGTATGCGGGGGGATATGCCCCATGTTGGGATAACCCTCCAGCTGGTCTGTGTAATCGGAGGTAAGCTCCAGGGAGCCATCCTCATGGTGCGTCACGCTGCCAATAATCCCATGGGAGAAACCAGCAGGGCGTCCGTCCACCTTTACATTCCGTACCCGCGTGCCTTCCTGGTAGGCAATGAGACCATTCAGGCCTTCCGGTTCCGGGTAACCGTTTTTAACGTCCGACCGGGTACATAACAGCCTTTGGTCATGGCTTTTGGAAAGCATGGACAGGGCGTGGTAAAAGGGGATTCCGTAGCAGGCATGATTGTTAAAGGCGATCAGGTTGGGATACCATGCAGTATAATCCACGTTCTGGAACAGGGGCGCGTAGGCTGTGAGCCGGACAATGTCCTGATTTTTTTCAGCGTCCATGAGATACATGGTCTCTGCCAGGGCTGACTTCAGGTTGCCGATATCCAGTCCGCTGGTGACCGCATATTCCCCAATGAATATTTGAGGTCCGTTCCTGTGGTAATCACAGTATTTTTTGGCAGCGGTCACAAATGTGTCTGCCGTGCTGTACAGGTGTTCATCCACGATCTGGGTGGGAAGTCCCAGCTTTTCCGTGTGGGTGTTGGATATCAGTTTCAATTGGGGGTAACGCTGGTGGATCGCATGATAAAATTTCTCGTACCTGGAAAAGTATACTTCCCTGTCATTTTCATTTCCGATTTCCAGGTAAGTTAGCTTAAACGGCTCCGGGTGGCCTGCCTGGGCGCGCAGTCTGCCCCACCTGCTGCGGGCAGGGGCGATAGCGTAGTCAATGGCGTCAAAGGCTTCCCGGATCCATTGTTCCAGCTCCTCCCCCTCAAAGAACTCTGGTTTTCTTCCCTGGCAGGTAAGGCCGCAGTTGACCACGTACATGGGTTCTAAGTCCAGATCCTCGCAGATCTGCAGGTATTCATGGTATCCCAGGCCATTGGTGGTGCGGTAATGCCACATCAGGTTGTGGCTGGGGCGTTCCCATACAGGGCCGATCATATGGGGGAAGCGGATCGCGGTTTCCTTGGTAAAGCCTTCCACAATACATCCTCCGGGAAAACGCAGGAATCTGGAATGGGTATTCTTAAGCATTTCCATCAGGTCTTTTCTCATTCCGTGTCCCTTGTAGGTATCCCGCGGCATCAGGGAGATAAAGCCGATCATCAGCGTTCCCCCGCTGTCGGATCTCAGTGTGAAGCGGGCATCCGGATCCGTCTGGTCAGGGCAGAGGGAAAGATCAAAGCGGGTGTATTCAGGCGCATCTATATCCAGGGATTCCCTGGCATAGACATGGCAGTCTGCGGATTCCAGATTGACGGACAGCTTTACCCTGCCTTTGGCAAACAGGTAAAGATCATAAGATTGCCCCTGAACCAGAGACAGGCCCCGAAAACCGATGTTGGTTACAGAACCTCCTGGTTCAAATGTCAGGCCCAGGGCTGCCAGCCTGTTTGCGTTTAACCTGTCCTCAACATTCAATTCCATGGAGACACCGTGGGCGTACCAGGCCGGAACAGGGGTTTTTTCAATCCCTTCCAGCCAGCGCTCTAAGCCTTCTCCGTTATTAAACTGGTCCCTCCATCCCTCAGGTGTTACAAATCCATAGGTTCCCTTAAGGGGTTCACAACGTTTGGGAAGGATGGAATCTTCAAATGCCCGGTTGCGGAGCATTTCCGGGTAAAGCCCCCCGTCCCCTGAACGGTTGATATCCTCGAAAAAAAGCCCATAAAAGTCCGGCGCTGTGTCAAACAGTGCCTTTTTTGTACAAATCTTGATAGAACTCATTGTGGTCACGCTCCTTACTGTTGGTATGCTGCCTGAAAACAGGTTTTTGTTACGTATGATAAGTAATGAAAGCAAAATCAATGCCAAAGGTAAAAAGGCTGTGATACCGGCAGCATTTGCATAAAAACCCCCTTTTGTTTTCATGGCCAAGTGTTACATGGTCTGTTCATTGCGTTCGGGCGTTGCAACGGTTTGAACATGCCGGGATACCCTTTCTCGAATTTATGTGCCTTAAATGCGGTAAAAACGTGATAGGAAAGGATAGGATCCTTCAGATTTGCATTGGCATGATATTTGCGAGAATATAAACCATAGAACGAGATGAGCAGAACTTAGAGAGAAGTGTATGAGAGATGTATATTATATAGAGAGTGGTCATTGCAATGTGGCAAAAGGTTCTGACATTGCATGAGATGAACCATTGTGATAAAATTCAGAAAGATGTGAGAAAATTTGCTATGAATAATCTGATTTTCAGCCTTTAATCTGTTATACCCGTATTCCTTGTAATGATTGTGGGATATTGTTTGTCAAAATGCAAAATGATAGACCAGTCTTTTGTGGGCCAGATGGGATGGATTATGGCCGGCTCCTTGTATAAGGTGGTCATCACACCGCTGGCATTTGTCATTCCCATGACGTGGCTGGGATTCAGTTCCGAGCAAATTGCAACTGCCTTTGTTTTATTTTCAGTTCCGTCTGCCATGAATGCATATATCGTGACGAAAAAGATGGGCGGGGATGGAGAACCGGGAGCCGCAGTTATTGTGGCGGCCATGTTTTTGCCTGTCCTCACCATGCCTGCCGGCATATGGCTCATCAGGTCAGCGGGCATTATATAGGGAGGTCTGATATGAAACAGTTTTTTAATGTAGATAATATTATTTTCAGAGGAATCAGCAAATGGATGGATTATATATTTGTAAGCTTCCTGTGGTTTGTGTTTTCCATACCCCTGATCACCATGGGAGCTGCCACGGCAGCTCTTTATCATACATCAGGGCAATGTCTTATATCTGACAGGGGGTATATCTTCCGGTCATTCTGGGGCAGTTTTAAGAACAGCTTCAGGCAGTCAACCATATTGGCAGTAATCCTGGGGGTGTTATTCGGGGCGATCCATTTGGATATGAACCTGGTAAGGGGGCAGGCGGCTATGAAAATGCTCCAGACCCTATTTGTGGCTGCCAGGCTGCTCTTTCTAATGATAGGCGTTTATGTGTTTCCGTATATTTCTAAGTACAGGATGGGAATGGTTCAGATCATAAAAGATTGCGTCTGTCTTTGCGTACTGAGTCTTCCATGGACTATTCTTCTCACCCTTATACTGACAGCAGCCCTGTGTCTGATATCCATTATACCGGGAGCGATCCTCATTATGCCGTCCTGCGTGGGAGTGTTTTTTAACCTGATCCTGGAGCGGATCTTCAGCAAGTACGGGGATAACGGGGGGAGGGAGGAAGATTGAGGAAAATTACATATTTTGTCCCATATCCGGAGTTGATACCCGTGGTGAGGCGGCTTATGGACCAGCCGTGTTACCAGGGGATATTTGTCAATGCATCCATCCAATATTTTCCAATAATGTATGACGTGGAGGTGGAAGATGACTGCGATCTGGTAATTGCCAGGGGCTATTCCATCCATGTGATACGGGAACGGTTCAGCGGGGCCATTGTGGAGATCCCCATAACGGGCAGCGATATTGTCAAGGCCATTGCCCAGTGCAGGAAGAATACAAATTGTCAGAAGATAGGGCTGATCGGGGATTATTCAAACATGAAGGATATCCAATCCATGAGCTCTCTTTTTAATATTAATTTTGTGGTCTACGTGATCGACAATCCGGACCAGATCGAGGACATGGTAAAACGTGCCATAGAAGAAGGCTGTGACGCTTTGATCAGCGGCAGCCATGCAAATAAGTGCGTGATTAAAAATGGGTTCAAGGTCTACTCCGGTATTATAGAAAACAGTGAGGAGGCCATTGCACGGGCGCTGAACTCAGCGGCCAGCCTTTTAAAGAATATGGAATATGAGGCCAGCCAGATGGAACTTTTAAGACTGTTGGCTGAAAATGTAACGGACGGTCTTATATTTGTGGATGATAGGGAGCGCATAAGGATAGCCAACGCCAATGTGGGAAGGATATTCCCAAACAGGCGCCCGGTGGCCGGAAAGGGATTCCAGGAGGAGTTTTCTTTTATGACCCGCAATTATCTGAAGGCATGCAGGGAAAAGCAGCATCTGGACAATGAGATCTACCGGACCAGGGATATGAACATTGCGGTGGATTTTACCCCGGTGATGATCGAGGATAATTACAAAGGCATGATCATCACTATCCGCGACATTGGAAGGCTGCAGCAGAGGGAGGCGCAGATCCGCACAAAGCTGAATGAGATGGGCCTTTACGCAAAGTACCAGTTTTCTGATATCATCCATCAAAGTCCTGTGATGGAGCATGTGATCCAACGGGCAAGGAAATTTGCATCGGTCACCTCCAATGTGCTGGTATATGGTGAGACGGGAACAGGTAAGGAGCTGGTGGCACAGAGCATACACAATGCCAGCAAGCGGAAAAACGGCCCCTTTGTGGCCATTAACTGTGCGTCCTTTCCCGAGAACCTGCTGGAGAGCGAGCTGTTTGGCTATGAGGAGGGGGCGTTTACCGGCGCGGTCAAGGGCGGGAAGGCCGGACTGTTTGAACAGGCGCACAACGGCACCCTGTTTTTGGACGAGGTATCGGAGCTGCCTGTCAGTTTCCAGGGAAAACTTCTCCGGGTCCTGCAGGAGCGGGAAGTGCGGCGTGTGGGAGGAAAACGGGTGGTTAAGATTGATGTGAGGATCATTGCAGCCACCAATAAAAACCTGAAGCAGATGATCCAGGAGGGACTTTTCAGGGAGGATCTGCTGTACCGGCTGGATGTCCTGAACCTTTCCATACCGCCTCTCAGGAAACGGAGGGAGGATATCAGGCTTCTGGCTGAGTATTTTCTGCTAAAATACAAAGAGCAGTTTGAGACATGTGCGGACCATTTTACCGGACATGCGGTTGAACTTCTATGCGGTTATCCTTTTAAGGGAAATATACGGGAGCTGCGCAACATTGTGGAACGTCTCAGTGTTACTGTTCAGGACGCAACAGTCCATGCCTCGGATGTGGAGGAATCCCTGGGTCTGAATGACACGGATACGCAGCCGTATCCGATCCAGCATCCAGGCCAGATGCCTCCCGTGTACCAAGATTCCCCGGCGGATCCGATATATGCCAAGGAAATCCGGAAAGAGGAGGTCGTAAGTCTTTTAAAGGAGTGCGGCTATAATAAGAGCGAGGTGGCCAGGCGGTTAGGCATCAACCGGACAACCCTGTGGAGAAAGATGGGGAAAATGGGTCTGTTATAACCAATCTGTTCGTGTTCAAGAAGCAACGTTCAGGGCAACGGAAAAAGGCAACACATCCAGGAAATGGGAGAACGGTTCGTAACGTTCTCCTGTTTTTTGTTTTTGGGAAAAGCATGGATAAACAAGGTTTTTGGGGTTCTTTGCCTCAACGGTAAGGTCATATCCGGGAGTTGGCACATTGTTTGCTTATTATTATGGCATCAAGATAATAAGGAGGTATTTCTATGAAAAAATTATTGGCACCGGCTCTGGCACTGACAATGGCCTTATCGCTGACAGCGTGCGGCGGGGGCTCCTCTGAGACGGCAGGGGGAGGAAATTCAGGGGGAACACAGGCGGCGCAGACAGCGCAGACAGAGGCTGCGGGAGGCCAGACCGGCTCTGGGGAGGGCAATGTAGTGACTGTCTGGACATCCAATGAGCTGCACAACCAGATGTTTGAATTCGGGGAAAAGGTTTACAATGAAAAGCATGGGGATAACCCGGTGGAATTGAAGATAGAGGTCTATCCCAATGCGGAAATGGCTAATAAGCTGCTGATCGCCCTGCAGTCCGGTGTGGGCGCTCCCGATATAGCGGATATTAATATTAACTATTTTTCCAATTTCTTAAAAGGGGATATCCAGCTGGTTCCGCTGAATGATATTGTGGAAAAAGAACTTTCCAGCTGTGTCCAGTCCAGATTCGATCTCTATAAGAAGGACAGCAGCTACTATGGGATCCCTACCCATGTAGGGGCTTCAGTAGTCTATTACAATATGGAGATCCTTGAAAAAGCAGGATTTACCATTGAGGATGTGGATGCCATTGAGACATGGGACCAGTACAAGGAGATGGGCTTACAGGTATTTGAAAAGACAGGTATACCCATGACCATATATGAGGTATCCAACCAGCGTCCCTTCTGGCCTATGATCGTACAGCGCGGCGGGGATTACCTGAACCCTGACGGAACCGTTGCAATGGACAGTGATTCCAACATACAGGTTCTTGAGTGGATGAAGGATTTCTGGGATACAGGGGCAGTGGTAGCTGCACCGGGCGGTTCCACGTCCGTGGAGGAATTCTGGACATGGATGAATCAGGGCGGCTGTGCATCCCTGACCATGCCGTCCTGGTTCATGTCACGCTTTACAAACTATATGCCTGATCTGAAAGGAAAGATCGCGATCCGTCCTATGCCTGTGTTTGAGGAGGGACAGCCTAGAACGGTTGGTATTGGGGGAACCGGTACGGCCATTACCACCCAGTGCAAGAACGTGGAACTGGCAAAGGAAGTGCTGTATGAGTCAAAGCTTACATATGAAGCAAATGTAAATATTTGGGAGTGTCTCCAGTTTGACCCGGTAAGGACTGATGTGTGGACGGATGAAAGGCTGACAGCCCCCATGGAGTATTTTTATAATGAGTCCTTCTTTGAAATCATGGGCGCATACGTGGACGGCTGCCCGTCACCGGTCAATGCAGAACTTTCCGTTGCGGCGCAGGATCTTGTGAACAACACGGTCATGTACAGCGTGTTTGTGGATGGCTCCCAGAGCCCGGCAGAGGCGTTAAAAGCAGCAGCTGAAGAATTGAGGGCGCAGCAGTAGATGTCCTCTGGCTGCCGCGTCCGGTCAGAACCGCCGCGGCAGCCTTGGCATGAGGAGGTAAGGCATTTATGAATCAGAACAAGGAGATAAGGGGTTTTCGTAAGATCTTATACAGTAAAAAGGCAGCGCCGTACCTGTTTTGCCTGCCGTTTATCATATCGTTTTTAATCTTTTTCCTCTATCCCACCATTAATACGGTGCTTATGAGCTTCCAGAAGATAGAGGGATTTAACAATGTGAAATGGATCGGCCTTAACAATTACAAGCGTCTGTTTAATATCCACTTTTACAATGCGCTGAAATCCAGCACCATCTACATGGTATGTATGGTCAGCATCATGCTGATCCTTCCCATCACAATTGCCACATTTTTAAACTCGAAAATACTGAAGTTCAAAAACTTCTTCAGGTCAGCCATATTTGTGCCAACCCTTACATCCGTTATTGTGGCAGGTATTGCCTTCAGGCTGATGTTCGGGGAAACGGAAGCCGGTTTGTTCAACTCCATTATCTTAAAGCTGGGCGGGGAGATTGTAGCATGGAAAACAGGATATGTGACCGGAATGATCATGATGGTCACGCTGGCAGCCTGGCGTGAACTGGGCATCAATATGGTGTACTGCCTGTCCGCGCTCCAGAGTATTCCCGAGGAGCTTTACGAGGCAGCGGACATAGACGGAGCCAATGCGGTCCAGAAGTTTGTGTTCGTAACCATACCCCAGGTCAAACCCATCATTATCTATATCCTGACATTGACCATTCTCAATGGGTACAGAATGTTTACAGAAGGGTATGTGTACTGGAATGAAACCAACCCGGGGGATATCGGCCTGACCATTGTCCGCTACATTTACCAGCAGGCGTTCCAGAGAAATGATTTCGGCATGGGTTCCGCCATCGGCGTGGTGCTGCTGGCAATCGTACTCACCGTCAATATGTTCCAGCTGAACTTCTTTGGTCTGTTTAAAAAGGAGGATGCATAATGAAAGCGCGCAGAAGAATGATGTCCGTACTGGTTTTCATCCTGTTTATGCTGGTGTCCCTGATCATGCTGTTTCCGGTCTATTACCTGGTCATAGGATCACTTCAGGACGGGCAGGAGATATTCCGGGCAGGTATGAAGTTCTTCCTGAACCCGGGAGACATGAAATGGTCCAATTATCCCAACCTGTTCACATATAATAACGGGATCTATACAAGATGGTTTACCAACAGTGTCTTATACGCAGTGGCTTTTACCGTATGCGCGCTGTCTCTGTCCTCCTTTGTGGGATATGGGCTTGGAGCATATAACTTTAAGGGCAGGAACATGATCTTTGTGCTGGTCCTGGCCGTAATGATGATCCCCCTGGAGATCCTCATGCTTCCTCTTTACAAGCTGATCGTTAAGATTAAGCTGATCAATACGGTGGGAGGGATTATCTTCCCCTTTATGGTCGCCCCTGTGGCCATCTTCTTTTTCCGTCAGTTTGTATCCGGCATTTCACAGGAGTTTATGGAGTCGGCCAGAATTGACGGGTGTACGGAATTTGGGATCTTTTTCCGGATCGTGGTGCCGCTGATGAAGCCGGCTTTTGGGGCCATGACCATACTCCTTGCCATGCAGAACTGGAATGGTTTTGTTTGGCCCTTGATCGTGCTGAGGGACAGCGGCAAATTTACATTGACCATAGGAATTGCATCGCTGATCAATCCCTACAGTGCAAATTATGATGTGATGATAGCAGGCTCTGTTGTTGCAATCCTGCCCATCTTGATCCTGTTCTTATTTAATCAGAGATTCTTCATTGCCGGTCTTACGAGCGGCGGTGTTAAAGGATGATACAAATATTATTTACTAATCTTATTTAGGAGGACTGCAGTATGGCAAACCAGATCATTGTCAATGCAAAAGCAGAAAAGTCAACGATCAACAGAATGATTTACGGACATTTCGCAGAACATCTTGGAAGATGTATATATGACGGCTTCTATGTTGGGGAGGATTCCAGGATCCCCAATGTAAGAGGCATGCGGACCGATATCATTGAAGCGCTTAAGAAAATTAAGATCCCGTGCCTGCGCTGGCCGGGAGGATGTTTTGCGGATGAGTACCACTGGCGTGACGGCATTGGACCCAAGGAGTCCAGGCCATCCATGGTAAATACTCACTGGGGCGGTGTGGTGGAGAACAACCATTTTGGCACTCATGAGTTTTTTGACCTGTGTGAAATGCTGGACACGGAACCTTATATCTGCGGCAATGTGGGAAGCGGTACCGTGCAGGAGATGTCGGAGTGGATCGAATATATGACCTTTGACGGACAGTCCCCCATGGCGGACTTAAGAAAAAAGAACGGACGGGAGAAGCCGTGGAGATTAAAATACTTTGGCATAGGCAATGAAAACTGGGGCTGCGGAGGCCGCATGAGGGCAGAGTACTATGCGGACGAAGTGACCCGTTATAACCTGTATGCCAGGAATTACGGCGATAATAAGCTCTACCGCATAGGAGCCGGGCCCAGGGGCGCAAATTATAAATGGACGGAGGTCATGATGCGGGACGCTTCCATGTTCTTAGATGCGATTGCCCTCCATTATTATACAAGGGTGGGTGATAAGGTGATCATCGAATACCTTCCCGATGGAAATGAGCGTTATTTGAGGGATAATTCCAAGTCCCGGAAATCAGCCACTGATTTTGACGAGGACCAGTGGTTTGGCGTTATGAAAGCAGCTGCATTTACGGATGAACTGGTTTCAAAACACATTGCCATTATGGACCAGTATGATCCTGAAAAAAAGGTTGCGCTGATCGTAGATGAGTGGGGAACCTGGTTTGACAATGAACCAGGAACCAATCCGGGATTTTTATACCAGCAAAACACCCTTCGTGACGCGGTATCGGCCGGAATCAGCCTGAATATCTTTAATAACCATGCGGACCGCATCCACATGACTAATATTGCCCAGACCATCAATGTGCTCCAGGCCATGGTCCTTACAGAAGGGGAGAAGATGATCCTCACCCCCACCTACCATATATATGATATGTACAAGGTGCACCAGGATGCAAAGCTTCTGGATTTCGCAGTGCTTTCAGATGACTATGAGTGCGGCACGGAAAATCTGAAGCAGATCAATGCCTCTGTTTCCAAGGATTCACTGGGCAACATCAATGCCACCCTGGTCAACCTGGATCCAAACCAGATGGCGGAGGTGACATGCCATATCGCGGACTTTGGAATGATCTCAAAGGTGAACGGAACCGTCCTCACATCAGGGGCCATGAACACCATGAATACCTTTGAACATCCGGACCAGATCCAGCCGGAGGAGTTTGAGGACTTTGTCATTGAGGGAAATACCATACACATTAAAATGCCTTCAAAGTCCGTTGTCCTGCTCACTGTAAAACGTTAGTCTAAAGAGGGGACAGGTTGAGATGGCAATAACCGGGGAAGTCTGTATTCCGTGCCTGCAGACAGGATTGTCCGACAGGGACTATGAACAGATCCTTAAGGATTATCTGGAATATATGGATGAGGATATAAAGACTCCTGACCATATCTATCAGGAAAGGCTGTCTGCTTGCAGCCAGTGCGGATTCCTGAGAAACGGAATGTGCAGGCTCTGCGGCTGTTTTGTGGCGCTGAGAGCAGCCAAAATACACAACCACTGTGCAGATACACCTGTGAAATGGTAAGGAAGGAATACAGAAACAGATCAGGAATACCCTGTCGGCATGACAACGATGATGGTTGTTATGCCGGCAGGGTATCTTTTTATGCTTTCACAAAGGGAACTTCCGGCTGCTCGTTGGGATAGAAGATAACCTTCACAGCTCCGCCCTTACGATTGACAAAGGTATCGATCCCCTGTCTGAACTGGGTGAGGGGGAAGGTGTGGGTAACCAGGTCCCTGACTCGCAGCTGGCCGGTTGCCATCAGGTTCACAACAGCAGGAGTCACATTGGGGTTGCCCCTGCTTCCAAACAGGGCCAGTTCCTTAAATGTGATCTTTTTCATGGGAATCTCCACCATGGTTCCCTCAGGCGGGGTGCCTAGAAGGGCAATACTCCCGCCCTTTTTACACATCTCAATGGCCTGGGCCATGGCGCCCTTGGCTCCGCTTGCCTCATATACATTGTCGGGCCCTATTCCTCCTGTCATTTCCACTACTTTCTGTACTACATCCACGCCGTCCCGTTCACATGCTTCAAAATCAATTGCCTTGTCCGGGTCGCAGGCTCCGGTGGCAACAGCAGCTTTCAGGCGGGCGCCCCGGCCCACTGCGATCACATGGGCGGCTCCAAGGCAGCGTGCGATCTTCATGGACATCAGGCCGATAGGGCCGGGCCCGATAACGCAGACCGTGCCTCCGGGAGTGACTCCGGCACGTTCCAGACCGTGGAAGGCAACACCGGCAGTGTCACACATGGCTGCTTCTTCAAAGCTTACATTGTCGGGGAGCGGGGTCAGGGACCCGCAGCTGTACCGCACATACTGGCAGTATGCTCCATAGGTGGTAAATCCGTAATGGCGGTGTCCGGTGCTGTCATTTCCGTAATTAAGGCAGAGAGAATAGCGCCCCTCCTTACAGTTTTTACACACGCCGCATCCGCGGTGGGCTTCTCCTGCCACCCGGTCGCCTACTTTCAAATTAAACACGCCGGGACCCACCTTGACAACAATGCCGGACCACTCATGTCCGATGATAAAGGGATACTCCTCCGGGCAATAGTGGTAAGGCTTCCCTTTTAAAAGCTTGGGGTCGGTACCGCAGATAGCAATTGCCATTACTTTACAGATAACCTCCTGGTAACCAGGTTCAGTTGGCGTCTCAATATCATGGCGGATCTCGTATTGATCATTGGTTCCTGTTAATACCACGGCGGTCATGGTTTTTGGAAGTACATAATGTTCCATTCTGTATCAGTCCTTTCTTTTAAATACCAGTTTTTACATAATAATGATTAAGGCCGGTTCTCAAAATCTGACTATATTCTACAATAGTTTTAAAGCAAATAGTAATATAAAGTTGCAAATAAATATGTAAAACCTGCTAAAACCACATGGATCAGGATCATAGGAAGAAATTACAATAAAAGAATGGACAAGCTCGGATAGAAAAGGCATAATAACCAATATAATTTACAAATATTTGAAATAACCCCCTCCTTAAATGGAGTTAAGTTATCTGAAATAAATAAAAAATAAGATATAAAATTATGTAAAAAATGATTGCTCCAGAACCGCACTAAAACTGTAAGAATATGTAAATAACAAAAAATCATCATCACTTCATTTGATTAAAAGCAAAATTTACATATACATAGACAAGTTTTAATGACTATGACCAGTAAAATCTCTTTACAATATAGTTATATAAAATGTGCGTTCGGAAGTTCCAAGAGTACGCTATCGGAAATGGGAGGAAGAAAATGCGGATGAAGTGGAAACGGTCTGTACTCAGTAAAATTGAAGGGATTTACTGTGTGGAAGTCCTTCATACCAATACTGGCATCAAGATAGCAGCCGCATCTGAACTGCGCCATGGGATCTGCAAGATCATTGATTTTAAATCACGGGAAGAGGAGATCGTGTGGAACGGCCCCGGAGGCTGCATGAATGTTGCCCAGTGGAAAGAGGACGGCAGCCTCATAGGTGTCCAGAATTTCTATAAAGGGGCCCAGGCCCTGGATGCCCAGGTGGCTGTCGCCTACAGAGAAGGACGGGGATGGGTTACAAAGGTCCTTGCAAAACTTCCATACCTGCATCACTGCGGTGTGGTATATGTGGAGGGACGGGCGTATGTGATCGCCTGCACCCTGTGCACCAAAAGAGAATTCCAGGGGGACTGGAGTCATCCGGGCAGAATACAGGTATTGGAGGTACCCGATCCGGCAGAGCATCCTGAGCCGGTGCAAGGCCCGGAGCCGGCGGACAGTTTTGGCGCACATGGAGACATCCGCATCATTCGGGACGGGATAACCAAAAATCATGGTTTCTGGCAGGGAATGCTGGACAACAGACAGGTGACCCTTGTATCGGGGAATGCGTTGTATTGTGTTACGGCGCCAAAGACAAAGGGGGATGATTGGAGGACGGAGATTCTTATAGAACGGGAGATCAGTGATATTGCTGTGGCTGATATAGACGGTGACGGGGAGGACGAGATCCTGGCATTTGAAGGGCTTCATGGAAATCAGGCCACAATCAATAAGCGGGTGAACGGCCAATGGAAAGTCATCTATTCCTGCCCAATGGAATTTGCCCATGGAATCTGGGGCGGAACACTGTTGGGAAAACCGGTTTTTGTTATTGGATCCATGAAAGGGGAAGGAGAACTGTCCGTTCTGTCCTTTACCAGGGATCAGGGAAACGGTGCTTTTTTGCGGACCGTGCTGGAGACAGGGATCGGACCCAGCAATATACGGGGGCTTTCCCATGAGGGTAAGGATTACATCCTGGCAGCGGCAAGGGAAGCAGGTGAACTTGTACTGTTTGAATTATATTAGGAAGACGGAGGGGTAATATTTATATGTCATTAATAGATGATACAACGCGTGAGAGTTGGATACAGTCTGTTTTTCCTGAATGGGGAGAATGGCTTAACGAGGAAATTGGTGAGACCAGGGTTACACCCGGAACATTTGCCATGTGGTGGCTTGGATGCACGGGGATCTGGCTGAAATCAGAGAACAACACGGATATAGTGGTGGACTTCTGGGTGGGAAGAGGAAAGGTGACACAGGACTTTTCAAAGCTTCCTCCTCATTTGGGAGGACCGGATTTCCAGCTGAACCGGATGGTGGGAGGAAGGCAGAGGTTTCCCAACACAAGGATGATTCCGGTTGTGATGGATCCCTTTAAAGTAAGAAAACTGGATGCCTATCTGGTAACCCATAACCACAGGGATCACATGGATCCCAACTCTCTGGCTGCGATTTACCACAAGTTCCCGGATATTCCCTTTATCGGGCCTGAGTATGTGACAAAACAGTGGATTGAATGGGGGTTGCCAAAAGAAAGATGCACCACGGTAAAGCCGGGGGATGTGATAAAGGTTAAGGACTGCGAGATCGTGGTATTGGACAGCTTTGACAGGACCGTATTGCTTACTGCCCCGAGGGATGGGGAGCTGAAAGGCCATTGTCCGGATGATATGGACCGGCGCTCTGTCAACTACCTGATCAAGACGCCGGGGGGAAGTTTTTATCACAGCGGGGATTCCCATTTTTCCAATTATACATTAAGGCATGGGAAGCAGCACCAGATCGATGTGGCGATCGCATCCTTTGGGGAGAACCCGCCCGGACTCACGGATAAGATGACGTCCAGTGATGTTTTGCGCATGGCGGAGAACTTAAGATGTAAGGTCATCATACCGGTTCACTATGAGACCTGGAGCTGCTTTATGGCAGACACCAGAGAGGTGGATGTGCTGTATGATATGAGACGGGACCGGCTTAAGTATGAGTTTAAGCCTTATATCTGGCAGGTGGGAGGCAAGTTCGTGTATCCGGACAATAAGGATGACCGGCATTTTATGTTCGAGCGGGGATTTGAGCACGCAATGGAAGAGGAGCCGAATGTGTATTTTAAATCATTTTTATAAAGCGTTCAATTAAAAGAGGAGGAGAAAAAATGTTTAAGAGAGTGTTATCAATTACGTTGGCGGTGGGGTTGGCGGCAGGTCTCATGGGATGCAGCGGAGGGAAAAAGGCAGAGCCGGCAGCAACTCAGGCGGCATCCACCCAGGCAGAATCAGCCCAGGAAGCAGCAAAGGCGCCGGAAACAGCAAAAGAGGCTCCCGGGGCGGAGGGAGAAAAGAAGGAGTCAGAGGCCCAGGCAGCCGGTAACAGCGGACAGGCAGCCCCGGTCAAGGCGCCGGAAGGCTTTCCCAATAAGGATATCACGCTTGTGAATCCATACGAGGCAGGCGGCACATCTGATATCCCTGCAAGGATCTACGCCGACTATATCAGCGGTATCATGGATGGGGCCATGATGAATGTTACGGATGTAACCGGATCAGGCGGTGCGGTCGGCGCCCAGCAGGTAATGTCCTCACCTGGGGACGGATATACCCTTCTTGTGGCCCCGGCAGGTTATGCCATGCAGTATGCGAAGGGGTCCTGTGAATTTACATATGAAGATTTCAAACCTGTAAGCCTGTTTGTCACCTCTTATTTAGGGATGGCGGTGAATACCTCTTCCGGCATCAAAACCTATGAGGATCTGGTCCAGGCAGCAAAGGACAGGCCCGGGGAACTGAAATTCGGCGTGGCTACCGGCGGACTTCCTATGTTCTGTGTACTGGCAATGGAAAAACAGGAGGGCGTTGATTTTAATATTGTAGATATAGGGGGCACAACTTTAAAGGCTCCTGAACTCTTGAGCAATCGTATTGATGTGATGATCGATTCTCTGGCAGGGCTTACCAGCTATGTGGATTCCGGGGACTTTACGATCCTGGGATTATATGCGGATGACCGCTTTGCAAATTACCCGGATGTGCCTACCTTTGCCGAACTGGGGTATGAGACAAACGTGATGAACCAGGTATTTGGCATCTGGGCGCCAAAGGATACTCCGGACGATGTGGTGGAATACCTCTCCAGCCTGTTTGGGGCAGCCGCAGCGGACGAGGGAGTTCAGAAACAGCTCACGGAGCTTACCTATTCCGCAAGCTATATTCCTACGGCTGAGTATGTAACTTATCTGGAAAAGATGTATGCTGATTTCCAGGAATTTGCGAAAGGGTTGAACTAAACGTAGTTTTGGGGCAGGATCCGTTCAGACGGATTCTGCCTTACAGATAATGAAAGGCAGGAGAAGGATTAGGTAATGGGTGAAATATACTTTAATCTATTTTTATTCGTTGTAAGCATTGCGGGACTCATCAACACATTGTCCTGGCAGGTGATCAAGGACACCTCAGGAGGACCGGCAACTTATCCCCGGATCATTCTGACAGCGCTTCTGGCCTGTTCCCTGATTCGTATCATACAGATACTGAAACAGAAAAAGGAAGAACGACCGGACTTTATATTTATGGACCTGTTTAAAGGCCACAGAGGATTTTTTCTGCTGGCTCTGGTCGTCTATGTGGCAAGCCTTAATATATTGGGATTTATGATCGCCACCATTATTTACCTGAATGTTGTTGTGAACGTGATGATCTATTTTTCAAAGGGAAGCTTTAAGGTTGATAAATGGCTGTTTATCAGGGGAATCTGCCTAGTGGCAGCGGCCTATGGGGTGACATGGTTCTTCCAGTCCGCTCTTAGGGTCATGGTCCCCACAGGCATATTCGGGATTTAGAAGTAATGGGGCAGATCGGAAGATGAAACTGCCTGGTATAAAGGAGGTTATATTTTGGAGGCAATAATGTCAGTTGCGGGCTCCATCCTCAATCCAGAGGTAATGGCCCTGATGTGTCTGGGCGTGGTGGTAGGCATCATATTCGGAGCGATCCCCGGGCTCAATACACCTATTGCAGTAGCACTGCTGCTGCCTTTCAGTTTTGCTCTGGATACGGTTCCGGCCGTATCCCTGCTGATCGCAGTCTATATGGGAGGGATCTCCGGTGGTCTTGTGTCCGCCATTCTTCTTCGTATACCCGGGACCGCGGCAGCCATAGCGACAACCTTTGACGGGTATCCCATGTGCCAGAAAGGACAGGCCGCGGAAGCTCTGGCCATAGGAACCTTTGGCTCTTTTATCGGCGGACTGTTCAGCGCCTTTGCCCTCTGGCTCATCGCGCCGTCCCTGACAAAGATGGCAATCAAATTCGGGCCATGGGAGTATTTTGGAATCACATTCCTCTCCCTTTGCCTGGTCAGTGTGCTGATGGGGAACAACGTGGTTAAGGGACTGATTAGTATGTTGATCGGCCTGCTGCTGTCAACCGTGGGCATGAGTTCCATGGATGGTGTTGTGAAGCGGTTTACATTTAACTTTTACCAGCTGGAAGCAGGGCTTTCCATGGTAATTGTTATCATAGGGATCTATGCGGTGCCAGAGATACTGGCAACAGCGGGACGGCTTAGGGAGGATATGACTTCCGCCAATTTTGAAAAAAAGATATTCTATCTTCCAAGCAAAAAGAATATGCTGGGCTACTGGCCCTGTATTTTAAGAAGCAGTGTGATAGGAACATTTATCGGAGTCCTTCCCGGAATGGGAAGCTCTACAGGATCCATGCTGTCCTACGCGGCAGCCAAAAAGCTTTCCAAGCACCCCGAGGAATTCGGGCAGGGAACTCCCGAGGGTGTGTATGCCACGGAAGTTTCCAACAACGCAGTGACAGGTGGCGCCCTGATTCCTATGCTGAGCCTGGGAGTTCCCGGGGATTCGGTTACAGCAATTATCATGGCGGCTCTGGTCATGCAGGGAATCTCAGTTGGCCCCATGCTGTTTACAACTAATAAGGGGCTGATCCACACCCTGATCCTGGCTGTTTTTGTTGCCAATATACTGATGTTTGTGTTCCAAAGCTTTGGGATCCCCATTTTTGCCAGGATCGTACAGGTGCCCCGGTATTATCTGATGCCTCTTATTGCCATGTGCTGTGTCATAGGCTGTGTCAGCGTAAACAACAGGGTGTTTGATGTCTATGTGATCATTGTCCTTGGCATTCTCGGATACGCACTGGAAAAGAACCATTATCCCCTTCCGCCCCTTTTGCTGGGATTTGTGCTGGGCAGTATGGTGGAGCAGTATTACCGCCGTTCCCTGATGTATTATGGCAGTTTCTGGGGATGCATGAGCCAGTGGAGCGCAGGCTCCTTCCTGGTGATCGCAGCGGTTTTGATTCCTGTAGTCTCCTTTATGATGAAACACATGTCGTTAAAAAAGGCCGGAACAGGACAATAACAGGGCAGTAACAGGATAGCAACAGATAGAGAGGTGGAACATGGCGTATAAAATATCGCCGTCCCTGATCTGCATGGATATGCTGAAGGTGGGGCAGCAGTTGGAGATCATGAACTGGTGCGCGGACTATCTCCATGTGGATATGATGGACTCCCGGTTTGTCCCAACCCTGGGACTGTTTCCAGGATTTGTGGAAGCCGTGACGCGGGGAAGCAAAATACCTGTGGACTGTCATATCATGGTGGAAAAGCCCCTGGATTACATAGACCAGTTAGCGGCAGCGGGGGTTTCCGTGATTGTACCTCACGCAGAGACCATGACAACTGGGGCATTCCGCGTGCTGGACAGGATCACGGCCTGTGGATGCAGACCGGGAGTGGCGGTCAACCCGGCTACCAGTCTGGAGGCGGTAAGGCCGTATATACATAAGATCCGGCGGCTTACTATCATGACTATTGAACCGGGATTCCCCGGTGCGCCTTATATCCCGGAGATGGCAGAGAAGATCAGGGAGGCGGCAAGGCTGAGACGTGAACTGGGCCTGGATTTTGAAATTGAGATGGACGGTTCCCTGTGTTCCCGTAATTTAAAGGAACTAAAGGAAGCGGGATGTGATGTGTTCGTGGCAGGGACAGCGGCGCTTTTTGGAAATGGCCCTGACCTGGAAGCAAATTTTGCAAGCCTAAAAAAACAATTTGAGGATATTGAGTATGGGTGTTGAACAGAGGTTGATGACGTGCCGGTACAGAGATGGCGCAACAAGGCATGATATCCATTATCACAATGCATATGAAGTGACTTATGTGGTGTCCGGTCGGATGAATGTACGCATTGACGACATGCAGTATGAGGTCGGCCCCAATCAGCTGGTATTTATAAGTAATTTTGAGGAGCACCACTACAAGATCGTGGAGGAGCCGTGCTGCCGCTATTTTCTCATACTGGACACGGAACGGATCGACAGGCTTCTGGCCATTCCACAGCTCATATCCATATTAAAGAACCGCCCCGCAGGATTTGACCACTGTGTTTCCATGGATGGTCATCAGGAACTGATGGCCGCCCTGTTCTGGCAGCTGCTCCAGGAGAGCAAGGCAAAGGACAACCGGTATTACGAGGAAATGGTGGTGAATATCATACGCCAGATCCTTATTATGGCGGACCGCATCATAGGCGCATCCCATGACAGTGAGCAGCCCAAGTTCAAGATGGAAGTCTATGAGATCCAGAAATATATGGAAGAGCATTATGCGGAGGAAGTGCAGATCGGAAGTCTGGCGGAGATGTATTATATTAATCCTTATTATCTGTCCCATTGTTTCAAGCGTTCCACGGGATACAGCCCCAAACGTTTTCTGCTGCTCACCAGGATCGCAAAGGCAAAGGAACTGCTTTTGAACTCGGATCTGCTGGTAAGTGAGGTCGCATTTAAGTCGGGATTTTTAGACACGAATAATTTTATCCGGTATTTTAAGCGTGAAGTGGGAATGACCCCTAACCGGTTCAGAAAGCTGTATTAGAGCATTTTTCAGGTATGCTCATGGTAAAGTAAACAAAGGAGGTTTACATAATGGGAATGATAAGAGATATCCGGACTAAATTTCCGGAGACTCATATGTGGTGTGATTCATGTGCAGAAAAGGACCTTAAGTGGGGTATTGAACACGGGATCGTGGGAGCCACCACCAACCCGGTCATTGTGGGCAGTGTATTAAAGCAGGAACTGTCCATGTGGGAAAGCAGGATCTGCGAACTGTTTGCCAAGCCTGAGGTCACGGAGGATGAGGTGGCCTGGGAGCTGATCAAGGAGATGGGGATACGGGGAGCCGGTATGCTGCAACCATTATTTGAGGAAAGCAATGGCCGCTATGGACGCCTTTCCATACAGACCAATATAAAGAACTATAAAAACGCCGGGAAAATGACGGCCCAGGCAGTGGAGTTTTCCAAACTGGCCCCTAATATGCAGGTGAAAATGCCTGTATCACCGGCCGGGATCAAAGCGTTTGAGGAGGCCACGTACCAGGGTGTCAATATCAATGCCACCGTATCCTTTTCAGTGGCTCAGGCTGTGAAGGTTGCGGAGGCAGTGGAGCGGGGGCTGGAGAGAAGAAGGAAAGAGGGACTTGAGACAGAACACATGACCCCTGTGTGCACCATAATGATCGGCCGCATTGACGACTGGCTTAAGAAGGTGGTTAAAAGGGACAATATTGCCATTGACCCGGAATGCCTGGAATGGGCCGGAGTGGCTGTGTTTAAGCACGCTTATGAGATATTTGAGGAGAGGGGCTACCAGACCAGACTTCTGACCGCTGCATACAGAAACCATTATGCCTGGTCCGCTCTCATGGGGGGCAGGATATCCATGACACTCACCCGCTATTACCTGGAACAGGTGGAACTAAGCGGATTTGAGATAAAGGAATCCATGAGTGCCCCGGTCAGTCCGGAGCTGGTCGCCCAGCTGAAGGATAAGCTGCCTGACTTTGTCCGGGCCTATGAGGAGGATGGGATGAAAGAGGAGGAATTTGAGCACTACGGCGCCTTTATTACCTGTCTGGAAGGCTTTTTTAAAGGATATGACGACCTGCTGCAGATGATCCGCCCGTATCAGTTTGGGAAACCCATAAGAGAATGAGATTTGAGAAGATAGCCGCAGGGGGGCTGGAGAAATGTTATTCTGTCAGTGCACTCCACATAGATGGAACATGTAAACTGCTTGCTGCTTCTGAGACTGATGGAGGCGGGGTGGTGATGGATCTGGATCTGACCAGGCCCTTTCCAACCCCTGGCGGAGTAATGCAGATGGCAGAGTGGCCCGGGAGCGGGGGTGGTTTTGCCTCCATATATGGATTTTTCCCGCCGTTTTTGGCAGCAGACTCCGGCCTGCTCCTGACCAATGCCCGGGAGGATGGGAGCTATGCCAGCAGGACGCTTTTTAAGCTTCCCTATCTCCATCGCTTTGAGGTGGTAAAGGCAGGAGATCAGAACTGGCTGGTCCTGGGAGTTCTGTGCAGGAAAAAGGAGGGGAAGGATGATTGGAGCAGCCCGGGCTACGTGGCGGTCCTTCCTGTGAGAGAGGATGGGAGCTTGGGGGAGGACTTTCGGGCCGGAGGGTCAGGGGGCGGCCGATCCCGGACAGAGCAGTCCATGGAAATCCTTCTGGACGGCCAGTTCCACAACCATGGAATGTGGAAGGGGATGCTGGACGGGCGGCTGACGGTAATGACTGCGTCAGATCAGGGGGTGTACGCGTTTGAACCCGGTGCGAAGATAAAGGACTGGAAGGTCCGGCAGCTTTTGTCAGAATCATGCGGGGAAGCGGCGGCTTTTGACCTGGATGGCGATGGGGAGGACGAACTGGTTACCATTTCCCCCTTTCACGGCGCCTGCTTAAGGGTCTATAAAAGAGGAGCGGACAGCTCATCAGGCGCGGAATCCGGCAGTCTGCCGGGGATGTCCCCGGTTGGCCGGAACGGGCCATGGCATAAAATTTGGCAGTATTCCGGGGAACTGGAGTTTGCCCACTCACTTTGGGCAGGCCTGTTCCAGGGAAGAAGGATGATCATCTGCGGTCACCGCAGAGGAAATGGAAATCTACTGGCATTCTGGATAAAAGAAGGACAATGGCAAAGCGTTGTGGTGGACTCAGGGGCGGGGAGCAGCAATGTCTGCGTAACAGAGATCAGGGGAGTATCATTCCTTGTAAGCGCCAACCATGGACAAAACCAGTATGCGGTATATAAAATAGCAGAAGACCTATAACACAGGAAGATAATGGACAAGAAGATAATGGAATGGAGGGGATTGAATGAGCTGGAGTTTTTCTTTACCGGTAAGAATAGAATTTGGAGCAGGCAAGGTATCCGGGGAACTGGGACGCCTTATAGAAGGGGAAGGCCTGTCAAACGGCCTGCTGATCAGTGATCCGGTATTTATAAAGAACGGGTTGGCCGATCAGGTGGTGGAGGCGTCAAAAGGCAGGATAACGGGTGTGTTCTCTGACCTGGTACCAAATCCTACTGTTGAGAATGTGGATACTTGTTCCGGGCTTGTCAGGGAGCGGGGATATGAGTTTCTGGTATGCCTGGGAGGAGGAAGCTCCCTGGACTGCGGAAAGGCAGTGGGAAGCCTGTGTAAAACCCAGGATTCCATACGGGAATATATGTATGGGAAAAAGACCTTTGGACCTGGGCATCTGCCCCTGATCGCCATTCCCACAACCGCGGGAACCGGCAGCGAGGTGACCATGGTGGCAGTGATCTCAGATGAGGAGAATAATAAGAAGATGCCTGTGGGAACCCCTAACTTTTATCCTGACCTGGCCATACTGGATCCCCGGCTGACATTGTCGCTGCCTCCCTCAGTGACTGCATCATGCGGGATCGATGTGCTGAGCCAGGCGCTGGAGGGGTATTGGAGCAGGAACCATCAGCCGGTATGCGATGCATGTGCGGTCAGAGCGTGTTCCCTGGTATTTGAATATCTTGAAAGGGCTTATAAAGATGGAAATGACCTTGAGGCCAGAACCGCAATGTGCGAAGCCAGCCTGCTGGCCGGAATCGCATTTGCAGCGCCTAAGACAAGCGGGCCCCATGTGTGCTCCTATCCTCTTACCAGTATTTACCATGTGCCCCACGGTGAGGCCTGCGGTATAACCCTGGACAGCTTCCTGAGACTGAATAAGGATGCACAGGGTGGCCGTCTCCACCAGCTGGCAAAGATGATCGGCAGGCAAGACGCCTGTGAACTGGCGGATGATATCCTTGCATTAAAACAGAGAGCGGGACTGCGCTGCAGGCTGAGTGAGGCAGGGATATCAGAAGGTAACATACCATCACTGGTCAAAGAATGCCATCACCCCAATATGGCTCTGAACCCGGTGGAAGTAACGGATGAGATTTTAGATGCCATGTTCCGCAAGCTTCTGTAAAACATGGATACCATACATACACTGGGCTTTTGCGGTGTCATGCTGCTGGCCTATCTTATCGAAGCCACATTGGGATTTGGGGGAACTGTGACCGCGCTTCCTCTGTGCAGCATGATCGTGGGGATTCATATCGCCATTCCGGCCATCACCGCTATTGTGTGTGCAGCCGCGCTGATGATCCTGGTACATGACAGGGCATATGTTGAGAAGCGCGCCTATACAGTCATGTTCCTTCTTATGGTATTGGGAATGCCCATAGGCATGGCTGCCTACTCCTGTCTCCCGGAGCGTCCGTTAAAACTTGCATTGGGAATATTTACTATTCTTGTGGCACTGAAGGGATTGTTCTGGCATGACAGGAGAAAGAAAACAGAGAAGCGGATCGGGTTTAGATATTATGTATGCCTGTTTCTGGGAGGCGTGATTCACGGGGCATTTTCCTGCGGCGGGGTTCTGGCGGTCATATATGCAAACCGGGCCATTACAGATAAGCGGTCCTACCGGGTGACCCTAAGCGCCATCTGGTTCTCCCTGAACCTTCTGCTTACGCTAAAAAACATAGTTACAGGCAGTATGACCCTGCCTGCAGCCAGGCTGTCTGTGTGCGGGCTTCCCTTTGTAGCGGCAGCTGTGATGGCAGGAAACCGGATGATCAGCCGGCTGAATACAAAAACCTTTGGAACCGTTGTCTATGTGATGCTGCTGGTGTCAGGATGCCTCCAGGTACTGAGATAGACAGACGGTGACGCAAAAAACGAACGCAAAAAACTCTCCAAGCCAAGGCACCGGACGATACCGGACCCAGGCGGTTGGAGAGTTTTTTTATAAAGCTCATTGTCAAATCGTTATGAGGTGATACTTTACCTGATTGGCGGTTAAAAGCTGCGCTTCCCTTTGATGGCATGTAAATATGATGATCTGGCTGTCATATGCCTTTACCAGCCACTTAAGGGCGGTTCTTAACCGGTCGTCATCATAGAGCACAAAGCTGTCGTCAAATATCAGGGGCATGGTGTCCCGTCCGTTCTGGACCAGTTTGGCAGCTGCCAGACGCACGGCCAGATAGATCTGGTCCATGGTGCCGCTGCTCACCTGCTCAATGGGGACCAGTTTGCCGGGCGTGTTCATGAACACATCCAGGTTCTCATCAATGCTCATGCTGCGGTAGATACCCCCTGTAATCCCGGATATCAGGTCGGAGGCCGTTTTGTTCAAGTATAGTCCAAAGGAATCACGGATGGAGGTGGACAGGGCGGTCATGGTATCCTGGGCCAGGTCGATGGCGTTCAGTTCCTCCTGGACGCGCTCATTCTCTGCCAGTACATGTTTCAGGGCCTCGGCCCTTGTCTTGCAGTCGGCCAGATGCTCCAGCTTCTTTTCCAGCTCCCACTGGATCCGCTGCTGTTTTTCAATCTCCTCCGAGAACACATCCTCCTTTGACTGCAGCTGCCCGATCTCCGCAGTGAGCTGTTCCAGCGTCTGCTCAGACTGCTCCACCGCCTTGCTGAGGCGGAGAAACTCTGCCATCTTGCCCTCCAGGGCATTCATTGCTTCCGGGGAAATGGATGAGTCCCCCAAATGACGGGCAAATATTTCCTGCAGCAGGCGTGTGTTGGTGTCCAGTTCTTTCTTAAACCGGCTGTTTTTGTTCAGCTGCACAATGGCTATGATCAGGGCAGCCAGGGCGATACCGCCTGCGATCCCCGCCGCCGCAGTCATGTGCAGGGGAACCTGTATCAGGGTGCGCACTGCCTGGGGCGCTGCCAGGCATGCGGCTGAGATCCCGGAACATACCAGTGTAATAAGGAACATGAACACTGCGCACACGGTCCTGGATTTCTTGCTGCAGGCCGCTCTGGTGCGGTCATATTCGCCGTACAGTTTTTTTGTATCATCAATATAGACCTGGACGGAAGCCTGGTCCGTGAACTGGCTGTTAAGGAGGATCTGGCGGCCCTTGGCAGCCTTTTCCAATAACCCTTCCTTTTCCCTCTGAAGGTTGTCCAACTGCTTTCTTACCTCGGTTTTCTTGGTGCGGCAGGCAATAAGCTGGTTGGCATATTCAGGTGCGGATATCTCCTGCTCCACCTTGCGGATCTCACCCAGAAGGCCGGTGTAGGTGCGCGCAGCCTCGGGTACAAGCTGGTTCTCCAGTTCCTTTCGCTGGGCCTTTAAGTAGGCAGTGGCCTTTGTTATGTTCAGGGCAATGCTGCCCGAGGTGTTAAGGTTGGCAATATAATTTCTGAGCTCGGACACCATGCCGCCCTCTGTGGCACATTTTAGCTGTCCGATGCTGATGGTGTTGTCATAGGCTGTCTCAGACAGGCCGCAGCGCAGCTGGTCCAGCAGGGCCTTGGTGGGCTCCACCTCCCTGCCCAGGGTCTCATTGACAATGGTAAGCTCCCTGCTGCGCTTATGGAACCTGCGCTGGATGCGGTACACCTGTCCTTCGCTTTCCAGGCGCAGCCATCCCTCGTAGGTACCGCTTCCCTGCCAGGGCTCATATCTGCTGTAGGTGTCGTTTCGTGCGGCGCGCCCCCGCTGGCGCTCCAGGCCAAACAGCATACCCTTGATAAATGTGTGCAGGGTGGATTTACCGGCCTCGTTTTTGCCATACACCACATTCATTCCATCTTGAAAGGAGATGTCCTGGTCGTGGAGTTTGCCAAAGCCGTCAATATGCAGACTCAGTATCTTCATGGGTTCAGCTCCTTTCATCCGTGGTGCGAAGCAGTGCATTGACCCCGTAGTACAGCGCCTTTTTCTCCACCGGGCTCATGTCGTCTTTTTGAAGTGCCTGGATATAGAACCCGATCATATCGCTGGAATGTTCAGCAAACAGGGCTGAAAAATCATATTGAGGTTCTGAGTCATCGATGATCTCAGCAATTCTGAAACGTGAGGATAGCTGCTCCAGATCAAATTCAATCTCAGGGTCCCTCATGCCTTTTAGACGGAAGCGGTAGATATTCTGTTCCCCGCGGTTTTGGATTTCCCTGGCAATCCGGTCGGACAGTTCGCCGTTAGTGGTGTCCTTGGACACATTCACTGCCAGGGGAACATACTGGAGACTGGAAGCCGGAACAAACTTAAGGCTGAGAAGCTTTCTGGTAACAGGATGGATCTCGCCCATATAGTAGCCGTGAGGGCCTGTCTCAGTGAGGTCCAAAGGTTCCGGGGAGCCGCAGTATGCCATTTTTCCCTCCACCACGATATGGGGCTTGTGGATATGCCCAAGGGCTATGTAGGAAAATGGGGACAGTTCCAGGCTGTTAAAACTGATGGGAAGGTGGGCCGGGTCACCGCCATGGGCCATGAGGATCTGGATCCTGCTGTTTAGGGGAACCTGGATGTCGTCCAGAAGCGGTTCCTTAATCTCAGCCCGGTGATAGCTGAAGCCGTGTACCTCTGTGTTAATATCTTCAAAGTAGACAGAGGTCAGGTTCTCATCCATGAGGAATGTCACATTGGGACTCCAGGTAAAACTTAAAAGGGCGGAATTATCTCTTATACGGTCGTGATTGCCTGCTATGATAATGATCTTAACGGAAGGTGCTGTGGAAAAAAGATAATTGACCTCCTTTAAATCTTTCATCAGCGGCTGCCTGTGAAACAAGTCGCCGCTGATGAATAAGCAGTCCACATCCATCTCTTTTGCATTTTCAATGATTGTCCTGAAGGTATCTTTGATCGCCAGGGCCCGTTCCTTGCCCCAGGGTTTATTGGCATCCGGGCACATGCCCCAGTGGATATCCCCAGTGTGGATGAATTTCATGTCTGCCTCCTAAATTAATTGTGTGTACTCCCGGAGTCTGGAGATTCCGAGAGTACACTTGTTTACAGCTCGCAGTTGTTTACGGTTCTTGGGAAGGGGATCACATCGCGGATGTTGCCCATTCCTGTGAGATACATAACGCAGCGCTCAAAGCCAAGACCGAAACCGGCGTGGCGGGTAGAGCCGTATTTGCGCAGATCCAGGTAGAAACCGTAATCGTCCTTGTTCAGGCCCAGTTCATCCATTCTTGCAACCAGCTTCTCCAGATTGTCCTCCCTCTGGCTTCCTCCGATGATCTCGCCAATGCCGGGAACAAGGCAGTCCACGGCGGCAACGGTTTTGTTGTCCGGATTCATCTTCATATAGAAGGCTTTGATCTCCTTTGGATAATCTGTTACAAACACAGGCTTCTTGAATACCTTCTCCGTCAGATAGCGCTCATGCTCGGTCTGAAGGTCGCATCCCCAGGATACCTTATAGTCAAATTCATCATTGTGCTTTTCCAAGAGCTCCACTGCATCTGTGTAAGTGATGTGTCCGAATTCTGCGTTCAGCACATTGTTAAGGCGCTCCAAAAGGCCCTTGTCCACAAACTGGTTAAAGAAATTCATCTCTTCCGGCGCGTGCTCCAGCACGTACTTTATGATGTACTTAAGCATTCCCTCGGCCAGGCGCATGTTGTCGTCCAGGTCTGCAAATGCCATCTCGGGCTCGATCATCCAGAATTCAGCTGCATGGCGGGCTGTATTGGAATTCTCGGCGCGGAAGGTGGGTCCAAAAGTATATACGTTGCGGAAGGCCATGGCATAGGTCTCAGCGTTCAGCTGTCCGCTTACGGTCAGGTTGGTGGGCTTATTAAAGAAATCCTGGCTGAAATCCACCTTGCCGTCATCTGTCTTGGGGATATTGTTCAGATCCAGAGTGGTGACCTGGAACATTTCCCCGGCGCCCTCACAGTCGCTTCCCGTGATCAGCGGTGTGTGCACATATACGAAATCCCGTTCCTGGAAATACTGATGGATGGCATATGCGATCAGTGAGCGGACGCGGAACACGGCCTGGAAGGTGTTGGTCCTTGGACGCAGGTGGGAGATGGAGCGCAGATACTCAAACGAGTGGCGCTTTTTCTGCAGAGGATAATCGGATGCGGATGTGCCCTCCACCGTTACCTCTGCTGCCTGGATCTCAAATGGCTGCTTGGCATCGGGAGTGGCCACCAGGGTGCCCTTTACAATGATGGCAGTGCCTACGTTCAGCTTGGAAACCTCTGCAAAGTTGGAAAGGTTGTCGTGATATACAACCTGAAGGGTCTCAAAATAACTTCCGTCACTTACCACAATAAAGCCAAAGGATTTGGAATCACGCAGACTGCGGACCCATCCTCCTATCTGTATCTCCTTGTCAAGATATTCCTCCGGATGTTTGTAAAGTTCTCTTACGGTAATCAGATCCATGACTGATAATCTCCTTTTCTTTTCTCTCTATACAATACAGTATCCCCAATTCCCCAGGAAATGGACGGTAACTACATATAACGTGATTATAAGATATTTCCCGTAATGTTTCAAGGTTATTCTACCTTCCTCTTATAATGGCCTGCCTCCAAAGGACGGTACAGTGGAAGAATTTAACAGTCATACAAGAGGCGTTTATCTGATATGATGGGTAAGCGGGCCTTTTTGTCGAACCATGACGGTATGCGTCCTGGGGGAAGGGGGATATTTAGTGGCGGCTTAATAAATCAAACACTAGATATAGAGAAAACCGGTGATAAATGGAGAAATAAGGGAGAAAATGTCGGAAAAATGCACAAAAACAGAGAAATATATTAAAAAATTTATGTACTATTTACGAAGTTTGTGATATAATTAAAATTACAAAAATCTTAACAGCAAGAGGTGATAACGTGATTAAAAAAGAAATGATAGCTATGCTATTAGCAGGCGGACAGGGAAGCCGCCTTGGCGTACTGACACAGAAAGTAGCCAAGCCGGCCGTATCTTTTGGGGGGAAGTACCGGATCATTGATTTTCCACTGAGCAACTGTATCAATTCCGGGGTAGATACTGTCGGAGTTCTGACACAGTATCAGCCATTACGTTTAAATTCTCATATTGGAATTGGTATTCCATGGGATTTGGACCGGAATGTTGGTGGTGTAACAGTATTACCTCCTTATGAGCGCAGCAAAGGCAGCGACTGGTATACAGGTACTGCCAATGCCATCTATCAGAACCTGGAATATATGGAGACATATAATCCCGAGTATGTTCTGATCTTATCCGGCGATCACATTTACAAGATGGACTATGAGGTTATGCTGGATTATCACAAAGCTAACAACGCAGATATCACCATTGCTGCAATGCCGGTACCGATTGAGGAAGCCAGCCGTTTCGGTATCCTGATTACGGACGAGTCCAATCGTATTATGGAATTTGAGGAGAAGCCTCCCGTTCCCAGAAGCAACCTGGCGTCCATGGGAATCTACATCTTCAGCTGGCCGGTGCTCAAGGAAGCGCTGATTAAGATGAAGGACGAGCCGGGATGCGATTTCGGCAAGCATATCATTCCATACTGCCATGCAAAGGGCGACAGGGAGTTTGCTTACGAGTACAACGGATACTGGAAGGATGTGGGTACCCTTGGCTCCTACTGGGAAGCGAATATGGAACTCATTGATATCATTCCGGAATTCAACCTGTATGAGGAGTATTGGAAGATCTATACCAAGAGTGATGTGATCCCTCCCCAGTACATATCATGTGATGCGAACATTGAGAGAAGTATCATAGGTGAAGGCACGGAGATCTACGGCGAGGTTGTCAATTCCGTGATCGGTGCCGGTGTTACCATTGGAAAGGGGGCAGTGGTCCGCGATTCCATTGTGATGCAGGGAAGCGTCATTGGAGCGGGAAGTGTAGTTGACAAGGCTGTCATTGCAGAGAATGTAAAGATTGGCTCTGACGTCCAGCTGGGAGTGGGTGAGTATGCCCCCAGCACATATGATCCAAAGGTATATCAGTTTGACCTTGTAACCATCGGCGAGAATTCCATTGTGCCTGACGGGATGAGGGTTGGCAAGAACACTGCCATAGCAGGCGATACAACCGTAAGTGACTATCCTGACGGATTACTGGCAAGCGGAAATTACATTATAAAGGCAGGTGGCGTAAAATGAGAGCAATCGGTATCGTATTAGCAGGTGGTAACAGCAAGAGGATGCGGGAACTTTCTAATAAGAGAGCAGTGGCTGCCATGCCGGTTGCAGGAAGCTACCGCAGTATAGACTTTGCATTGAGCAATATGACGAATTCCCACATCCAGAATGTGGCTGTATTTACACAGTACAACTCCAGATCCCTGAACCTGCACCTGAGTTCTTCCAAGTGGTGGGATTTCGGACGTAAACAGGGCGGGCTGTTTGTATTCACGCCTTCCATCACACCGGAGAACGGTGACTGGTACCGCGGAACAGCAGATGCACTTTACCAGAACCTGACCTTTTTAAAGAACAGCCATGAGCCGTACGTGGTAATCGCTGCAGGTGACGGCGTGTACAAGCTGGATTACAATAAGGTCCTGGAATACCATATTGAGAAAAAAGCAGATATCACAGTTGTCTGCAAGGACATGGAAGACGGCACTGACGTAACCAGGTTTGGCTGTGTGAAGCTTAACGATGACGGACGTATCACGGACTTCGAGGAGAAGCCTATGGCAAGTGATGCAACCACCATTTCCTGCGGTATCTATGTGATCCGCAGAAGACAGCTGATCGAACTGCTGGAGCGCTGTGCAGCTGAAGACAGATATGACCTGGTTAACGATATCCTGGTGCGCTATAAGAACCTTAAGAGGATCTACGCGTACAAGCTGAGCGGATACTGGAACAATATCGCTTCCGTGGACTCCTATTATAAGACCAACATGGACTTCTTAAAACCTGAGGTCCGGGATTACTTCTTTAAGCAGTATCCTGATGTATACACCAAGATCGATGATCTGCCGCCGGCTAAGTACAATCCGGGCGCCATTGTAAGGAACAGCCTGATTTCCAGCGGATGTATCTTAAACGGAACGGTGGAGAACTCCATTCTCTTCAAAAAGGCATATGTGGGAAACAATTGTGTGATTAAGAATTCCATTATTCTAAATGATGTCTATATTGGCGATAATACCGTGATTGAGAACTGCATTGTTGAGAGCAGGGATACCATCCGCGCCAACACCACACATATCGGCACGCCGGAGAACATCAAAATCGTTGTGGAGAAGAACGAAAGGTATACATTATAAGACGCAGCGGACAGCGGGTTAAGCGCACGGGGAGCGCAGCTGCAGGCTGAAGCGGGATAAGACGGAAGGGGTATAAGAACATGCAGGTTACGGACGTGAGAGTAAGACGGGTAGAAAAGGAAGGGAAGATGAAAGCAATTGTTTCCATCACCCTGGACAATGAATTCGTCATTCATGACATCAAGGTTATCGAGGGGGAAAAGGGTTTATTCATAGCAATGCCAAGCCGCAAGGCAGCAGACGGAGAGTACCGGGATATTGCCCATCCCATTAACTCCAACACAAGAGACATGATCCAGACCATTATTCTGAACAAGTATGAGACCACCTTGCTGGAGAATGAAGCGGCTGAGGAAGCGCTGGCATAGTATATTGGTAGATTATAACTGTTCAGGACATCCGATGTGAAAATAGGTGCAAAAACGGACTTATAAGCAAGCTTAACGCTCGCTTTTGCACCCATTTTCCCGCTGTCCTGAACTGTTACGGTAGGTTAATAATTAAGAGCCGTTTCTGGATAACGAAATGTTAGCTGGGGAGCGGCTCTTGTTTTTGGTATTACGAATGATAGGATCTACGCGCAATATGGCTTATGGATAGCATGATTTACGGGGGTAGCGATGAGAGAAAACACAGCGCTTAAAACAGTAAGGCTTAGCCGCTCCATTCAGCTTTTCAGCGGATTATGTGCACTAGTCATTCTGCTGTTGGCATTTGGTTCTTCCTATATGGAGAGCCGGCTCATGGATGAATGCGGGTCCGTGTTGGACCGGTACGGAAAACTGGCAAAAGCCCAGACCCAGATGACAGACCTGCGCCTGGCTGTTGAGCAGTATTTGATATACGGTGATGAAGATGCAGGGGAAAGGATGCGGGAGAGAAAGGACCGGCTGGATCAGCTTTTAGAACCCATAGGGGAGGAGGTACTGCCTGATTCGGACAGCCGTTTTTATTACAGGACCTTGTCTGTGATGCTGGGAGCTTATTTTGAAAATGTGGAATCCGCGGCTCAAAAGGAGACGGTTTATTCTCTGTATTTCGACCCTGGACTTGGAATCAGAAAGCGTGGGGAGGCAATTCAGAACCGTTTGTCTGAAATGACCACGGCTTTTTTACAGTACCGTAGCCTGGAATATTACGCCATGCTGGGCAGGGTAAGAAGTCTGAGCATGTGGCGCAATGGCATGGCCGGACTGCTGGCCGTGTGCACTATTGTATTTGCCTGTTACAGGTTTCGTCAGGGAGCCAGGGAATCAGAACGCGTGCTGGTGCGAGCCCATCAGCTTGCAGGGGGAAAGTGGGATTTACCTGACCTGCCCATGGGACTGTATGATGAGATTAATGAAGTGGTTTCCGCCTTTAATCATATGAAAAACAGTATATGCAGCTATATTGAGGATCTGAATGAGAAAAGACAGGTGGAGATGAGTTATGCCCGTGAAAAGCTGCTGACCATGAAAAAGGAAAAGGAGTCCAGGGAATGGCAGTATCGTGCCCTTCAGATGCAGATTAATCCTCATTTCCTTTTTAATACAATGAATGTGATCAGCAGGACGGCCCTGCTGGGCAGGAATGAAACAACGGTCCTGCTGGTGGAGTCCATATCTAATATTATGAGGTATTCCATCGGAAACCAGTCAGGGGAAGCCAGACTATCAGAGGAATGGGATGTCCTTAACGCATATGTGGATATCCAGCGTATCCGGTTCCAGGACCGTATTAAGTTCTCCGTAAATATGTGGGATGAAGTACGGCCGGATTCTCTCGTGATCCCGCCTTTGGTCTTTCAGCCTTTTGTAGAAAACTCCATTCATCATGGAATGGCTGATATCAGCGGAGGAGGGGAGATAACCATAGATGCTGTGCCCTTTGGAGAGGGTGCTGCCGTGCGGATCAGGGACAACGGAAAAGGGATTTCAAAAGAGATCCTGGAGCGCCTGAACAGAAGGGAATATGGGGGGATCAGCAAGGACAGCACAGGGATAGGAATGCAGAATGTGATCCGGCGACTAGAGTATTTTTATGGCAGGGCGGATTTGGTACACATAGAGAGCGTCCTGAATACAGGAACCTGTGTCACACTGATCATACCGGCGGAAAGGGGGAATGGGGATGAAAGTGGCTATTGTGGATGATGAAAAAATAGAATGCGATGCCATGACATTTCTGCTGGGGCGATGCGGGGTGCCTTTGGATATTGTCTTTCAGGCAAATAACGGAAGGGATGCAGTGAGCTTGTATGACAAATATCAGCCGGATCTGCTGATCATTGACATTCAGATGCCGCAGATGTCAGGCCTGGATGCTTTGCGGGAAATACGCAGGCGTTCCCGGGATGTACAGGTCATCATTATATCTGCCTATGATGAATTTTCTTATGCCCAGGAGGCATTGCGGCTGGGGGCAGCGGAATATCTGCTGAAACCGTGCAATACCCAGAAACTGTACCAGGCAGTGAGACGGGCGGCCGCAGGTCTCAGCGAGCGTGAGAGAAAGACCAGGATGGATACGAGGAACCAGAAGATATTTTCGGAGATTGACCAGTATGCCAAAAAGGAACTGCTGGATTATATGATTGTAGGTGCATTCCGGTCAGAGTGGGTGGAGGACTATATAACCCACCGCAACCATTGGAAGAATCTGAAATATCATTGCGCCATCTTCAGGATACCCGGGCTGGAGCGTTCAGCCGTAAGAAAACTGCCGTTTTTTGACAGGCTGGAGGAAGGGAATGTGGAGATGGCAGGGCGGCTGATCGGAAGGAATCTGGTATGCCTTTTTCTGGAAAAGGAGGGGCAGGCGGTGGATCTTTCGTGGGCGGCAAAGACCATTGGAGACCTGTTCCCAAAAGAGGATAAAAAGGAGATCGGACTCTGTGACGGGGACGGGACCTCGGAATATTTCCTGCTTCCTGCCATGTACCACAGAGCAGAGGAGAGGCTCTACAACAGGTATCCCCAGAATGAGACATACAACCATCAGGTCCTGGAACTGTACGAGCTGGAAAACCAGCTGATTGCATCCATCCTGCGCAATGACGGTGATGAAATATACAGGTGCTTGGCCCAGATTGCCCGGCAGGTTGAAAAGGGAGGAAACGATATTCTGCAGAACAGGGGATACTGCGCATATCTTTGGCGCCAGATTGACAGGAAAGTGTTTCAGTCCCTGGGGAGGCGGAGGACAACGGAAAAAAAGCAGCAGATGGATTACAGGATCGGGCAGATCCAGCATGTGCAGGAAATGGTGCCGCTTTTAAACGAATACATCCAGGATTACGCTTCCATTTTAAAGCTGAATCAGCAGGACCAGATGAACAAGGTAATTGAAAAGGTCAAGGAATGTATCCAGACCAGGCTGTCGGAAGATATCTCTTTGGACAGCGTGGCTGAACAGGCAGGGTTTTCCGCTCCTTATCTCAGCAAATTGTTTAAAAAGACAGAGGGGGTGAATTTTAAGGAGTATCTGATCAGTGCCCGGATGGAACTGGCAAAGAAACTTTTGGATGGACGGATGACCATTGCCGAGGTTGCTGAGGCGGTGGGATATCCCAATGCAGATTATTTCAGTACAATTTTTAAAAAGCACTGCGGTTTCACTGCTTCTGAATATAGGAAGCGGGGAGCGGACAGGAATAAGGCAGACCAGGGGCGCTTTCAATAAGGCGTCCTTTTTTTGGAGAAAGACAGCGGGCAGGGCTGCCGGGGGCATATTAATAAGAAAGTCTGTAAAAAACAAAAGGGAATGGCAAAAAACCAAAATTTACGGGTGTTCACTTCTTTTTTATAATGGGATTATAACCTCAGTTTATATAGATGGGGAGGCAGTGCAGCAACGTACACAAATGCAAAGAGAAAGGTAGGAGGGGCAATATGAAGAAATGGCAAAAATGGTTGAGTATTACATTGGCGGCAGTGGCTTTGACAGGATGTTCGGGGGCTTCGGGAAAAGCGGAGCAGACAACCGCTGCCAAAGCAGAACCGGCAGCTTCTGAGGCGGCTTCCAATGCAGCTTCTGAGACAGCTTCCAACGCAACATCCGGGGAAGCCTCTGGGGCAGGCGCCGGAACCGCAGACAAGGGGACACAGGATCAGGCCCAGGTGGCGGGGGAACATGAATTTTCAGAAATGACATTGCGGTTTGGCACTACCAGCGCGGAGGGAACGCTGGTTGTCACCACTATGAGGGATTTTGCGGATAAAGTATCAAATGCAACCGGAGGAAAGGTAGAAGTGCAGATATTCCCGTCCTCTCAGTTGGGAAATGTGTCTGAGATGGCGGAACAGGCTCAAATGGGTGCTCTTGATATGTGCATGAACCAGCCGGCTAATCTCTCCGATATGGGAGTGGAGAGGATGGGAGTTTTAGGGCTTCCGTATTTGTTCTCCAGTTATGAGCAGAGGTGGAATGTACTGTTTGGGGAGACCGGAAACAGCCTGTTACAGGATATTACAGACAGCGATACCCAGCTGGTGGGACTGGGATATTACCCTGATGGGGCGCGCAATTTTTTTACGGTTGACAAAAAGCCCATCCGCAAGCTGGAAGATGTAAAAGGGATGAAGCTGAGGGTACAGTCATACAAGGTGGATAATGACATGGCAATTGCCCTGGGAGCATCACCTACCCCCACCTCCAGCTCTGAAATGTATTCCGCGATCCAGTCAGGTATTGTGGATGGGGCGGAACAGCCGGTGGCAGCCTACTATAACAACAAGTTTTACGAGGTCAGCAAATATCTCACATTGGATGAGCACACGTACAATACACTGGTCATCATATTTTCTAAACCAATCTGGAATAATCTGGAACCTGAACTGCAGGCCGTACTCAGCAACAGCTGGATGGAGGCGGTAGAGGAGGCAAAGCCGGAGATCTTAAAAGCAGAGAAAGAATACCTGACCAAAATAGCGGATGCAGGAGTAGAGATCATCGAACTTTCAGATAAAGATAAATGGGCGGCCGCAATGGATCCCGTATACCGGGACAATGCTGCTGATCTTACGGATCTGGTGGAGAGCATTAAGGCAGTGAAAGAATAAGGTTGGGGTGAGAAAGTATTGGAAAAGGGACTGTGTAAAAAATGGTTTGACCGATTGGAACTCTGGATTGAAAAAATTATAAATGGAATCTGTGTGGCAGCCATCACCATACAGGTGCTTGCTATTCTTGTCATGGTATTTGGAAGGTATTTTTTCTCCTATGTACCCATGGGAACCGAGGAGCTGGCGCTGTTTTGCATGGTTTGGTTTTCGCTGCTGAGCATTTCTCTTTCGGTCCGGGATGATTCACATGTAAAGATGGAGGTTGTGGATAAACTGTTTCCTGAAAAGGCGGTATGGTGGATAAAAATATGTTCCGGAGCCGCAGTAATGGTGTTTGCCGTGTTGATGATCTATTATGGAATTTCACTTGTAAAACTGGTATCAGGGACTGTGATGTCGGCCATGAGGATATCAAAGGGCTGGCTCTATCTGGCCATCCCTGTATCCGGGTTCTGTATTGCACTGTGTGATATGGGATATATGCTTCGTTTATTCAGGGGGGATGAGAATGAGCACTGAGATTACCGCGATCATACTTTTGGTGGGCACATTCCTGGTGCTGATGTTCCTTCGCATGGGAATAGGGATTGCAATGGGATGTGCCTCCATTGTAACAATGTACTATCTAAAATTAAATATTGCCCTGGTCTTCCAGGGCATGGTTACTGGTACCAATGTGTTTACATTTATGGCTGTTCCGTTTTTTATTCTGGCAGGAGATCTGATGAGCAATGGCGGAATCTCGGACCGTCTGATCAAACTGGCCAACTGCCTGGTGGGCTGGCTCCACGGGGGAGCAGCCATGGTGAATGTGCTGGCATCCATGTTCTTTGGGGCTATTTCAGGTTCCGCTACAGCGGATGTGGCTTCTCTGGGACCCATTGAACTTAAGATGATGGTGGATCAGGGGTACGAGGACGACTTTTCTACGGCCCTTGTAATGTCCAGTGCAGTACAGGGAATGCTCATACCACCCAGCCACAATATGGTAATCTACGCCTGTGCGGCAGGCGGGGTCTCCATCGGAGCCCTGCTGGTGGGAGGCCTGATACCCGGAGTCCTTCTGGGGCTGGTGCTGATGATCTACAGTTATTTTGTGGCCAGAAAGAGGGGGTATCCGGTAAGCGAGCGTTTTGCATTAAAGCCAACGATCCTGGCAGCCATTGATGCGGTCCCGGGATTGATCACCGTGTTGATCATTGTGGCGGGCGTGTGCTTTGGAGTGATGACAGCAACGGAGGCAGCGGCAGTAGCAGTGCTGTGGGCGTTTATTGTGGCTGTTTTTATCAATAAGAGTATGAGGATCCGCGATTTCTTTCAAGTGGCCTCACGGTCCATTAAGACTTTGTCCATTATTATGGTATTGATCGCTATGGCATATTCGTTTGGATGGCTGGTGGCTTATCTGCGGATTCCCAATATGGTGGCATCGGCATTGCTTTCCCTTACAACCAACAAGTATCTGCTGCTTTTGCTCATTAATCTTCTGATGCTGATATTGGGAACCATGATGGGGATGAGTTCCATTATTATCATATTGACGCCTGTCCTTGTCCCAATACTCAATACGCTGGGAATAAGCCTGGTGCAGTTTGGAGCGATCATGGTACTGAATCTTGGAATCGGGCTGATCACACCCCCGGTGGGAGCCGTGCTTTACATTGGAAGCGGAATATCCGGAATAAGGGTGGAGAAGCTGGTAAGGGCCATGATTCCGTTTTATATCATGATGGTAATTGCCTTAATGATGATCACATATATACCGGAGATCACATTGTTTATCCCCAGGCTGATGCAGTATCCCTGCTGATCACTGGAATGAAAGGAGAAAAGATGAGAAAACTTGAGGGGCTTACAATTGTTATGATGGGGGCCAGCGGAGGAATCGGATCAGCCACGGCCATGCAGCTTGCGGGAAATGGCGTGAATATGGCGCTGTGCTCCGTGGACGGGCCTGGCTTGGAGGACTTGAGGGCGCGGGTGTGTGAAAAGGGGGCAGAGGTTTACGCCCAGGTGGTGGACGTCACATCCTGCGAACAGGTGGAACAGTTTATGAAGAAAGCAGCGGAAAAGTTCGGAACGCTGGATATCCTGATCAATTTTGCAGGACTTTCCGTGACTGCGGACCTGGCTGATCTGACACCGGAACAGTATGATCTTGTGATGAATGTGAATGTCAGGGGAATGTATCTTTCCACCCGTGCATTCACCGGATATACGAAGGACGAAAAGGGGGCAATGGTGGTTAACTTTGGTTCCATGGCAGCCAAGCGCCCCAATCCCAAGTCGCCTCAATACAGTGCGGCAAAGGCAGCGGTGAATATGTTTACAGAAAGCCTGTCACAGCAGCTTAAGGGCAGGAATATACGATTTACCACCCTGAATCCGGGACCTGCGGACACCACGTTTTTTGAGGGCAGGATCCCTCCGGAAAAGCGGACACGGTTCATGCGGGCCCAGGACGTAGCGGAACTGCTGGAATTCATATTGACCAGGGACAGCCGCATTGTGTACCATGATGTGATGTTTGAGTCATTTGAATACTACAAGGGATAGGAGCGGGTATACATGGAACTGAAGGGACATGTGAAACAGGATGCAGGTGCGGGACGGCTTGGAATAGGCCTCTTCTTTGATGAAAGTGATGTTGCCGGTATCAGGAGCCGGGCATCCAAACAGAGGTACAGCCATTTGTGGATTACCATCCGCAATGTGGCTGACCATATAGCAGAATACAGGTGTTTGGTCTGGGAAGAAGATACATTTACCATATGGTATTATGTGCGTAACCGTCTGATGGACCTGGCGCTGTGTGTTCTGGTGGAGGAAAAGAGGGAGCATGTGGATGCCCTGAACGGGATTTTGCAGGAATTGTGTGCCATGAATCTGGAGTTCTGGCAGGGACCGCTGTATCCCAACCGCCCCCGCACTATTATTTACAGGGGGGAGGAGCTTTTAGCAGGGGAATTGGAAACAGCACAGCTGGCAATGGGGATTTCCATTGCCTACGACTGGGGATATGGGTATTTGACTCAGGAAACCAGGACTGCGGTGCAAAATGCACTCAGGGAAAAGGCAATCCCGCTTTTGTATCATTCGGCCTGCTTTCAGTCTGAAAATTGGGTGATGAACCATCTGTGCGTTATCTCATCAGGGTTGCTCCTGGCTTGTCTTGTAATGAAAAACCGGGATGAATGGAGGGAACAGATCGAGACGGCTAAAAAGGGGCTGGAGCTCTGGATGAATAAGGTGGAAGATGATGGGAGCTATGGGGAGGCATACCATTACTGGGCCTATCCTGTGAATTGTCTGTTCTTTGGTCTTTATTCAGCAAGGCATGTGCTGGGTGAGGAGATTCCCGGTACCTGGCGGATGGGCCCGTCTTTTATATGGGCCCTTAATAACCAGGTTGGAAAATATAACCTGGAAGGATTTGATGCTCCGGCAGCTGTTGCAGTGAATCAGTATGACTGCCCCTATGTGTTTCAGATGGAAGCACCGGAAGCCCTGCTTTATACGCGTATCTTTAAAATGCCTCTGGCCCAGTGGTACATAGAAAAATTTCTTTTGGAGGGGCTGGGACGTCCGGATTGTCTCCACCACGTTTGGCATACCTGCAGCAGCATTCTGCTTGCCCTGGATGATGAGGAGCTGCGCCCCTGCCCGCCAGAGAAAATGGGGCTTTCCAAGTCCTACTACTTTGCGGATACAGGATTTGTATTTATGAGGGATTCGTGGAAAAAGTGCGGGGAAATGGGAGGAGATACAGTGCTGGCCCTGCAGAGCGGCGGAGGCGGACGTTCCTCATCCCATGAACATTTTGATAAGAACAGTATTTGCCTGTATTCCAGGGGAGAGTATTTTTTGGTGGATCCGGGACATTCCTGTTACCGGGGCGGATCCCATCAGGCGTATGATACCATGACGTCATCCCATAATACGTTGAACCTGGAGGGACAAAACCAGAGCCTGGAGTTCCTGGAGGCAGGTATGCTCCACAATGAAGCAAGAAAATGCCGTTCCTTTCAAAACCAGGCATTTGTGGTTGGGAAAAATTTTGCGGAGTCTGTTTCTTATATTGCATCTGATGCTCATCGCTGTTATGAACCCGCCCTCAAAGCATTTGTCCGCAGAATATGGTATGTGAGGCCGGACTATTTTGTGATTTGGGATCATATTGACGGGTCCAATACAGAGGGCGAGCTGAACAATAGCATCAATGTAAATCAGTATGACGGAAAGACCTGTGTACGTGAGACAAAGTCAGGTCTGATGATTGAACGTCCTAATGCAGATCTGGAGGTAGAATACCTCTATCCTCCCCTGTCAGGATTTGAAAAAAGGGATGCCAAGCTGCATACCGCTTATCATATCCTGCCGAACCAAAAAGTGGAGGGGGACTGGGGGAGCGCCCTGCGCTTTACGCCCCGACCGCTTAAACCCGAGGAAAGGCGTGTTGACTTTGTGTGGATCCTTAAGGTAAAGGAAAAGAAGGAGGAGCCGGTAAGGGCTTCCGTACTTAAATCAGAGGCAGAGGGAATGGCATTTTCCAGGTTGAGTTTTGAAGTAGAGGTAAAAGGGAGGCGGGATGTATTTACATTGTGCGGGGAGAATGCGTCCTATAAAAATAGCATTGGAGAGGAATATCACTATTAGGGGGGGATACAATTGATCTACAACCAGCATGAATCAGAAGGTTACAAAATGGTAAAGAGACAGGCAATGGCTTTTATGGAAGCGATGAAATTTGGGGATGCTACAGGCGTGTATAAAAAAGAGGAGTGTGAGACACAGCCCAGCGCCTATGGGTGCTACCATGCCGCCCATATTATGGCATTGTTTGGGGAACTGGGCCGGTTTTCCGATAAGGAGTTGGATGAATGGTCGAACCAGGTTATGAAATATCAGTGCGATACAGGATATTTTTCTAATCGTCCCAATGATAAAAACAAGATAAGGACCGTAGAGGAGCTGGAACCTATATGGCATTTTACCCGTGGCATGTTGTGGACGCTGAGAGTTCTGAAGCGTAAACCGGAAAAGGAACTGACCTTTCTGGATCCTCTTCTAAATAAAGAGGCGCTTTACCGATATGTTAAGCATTATGACTGGAAAAATTCCTGGGCGGCGGGCAACCAGATCTGTGCCTTGACCACGGCGCTGCTCTGCCTGCGGGACTGGTATGGGGTTCCTTATGTGGACGATTTGATGAGAGACGCCATGTTTCCTGCATTGGAGGAGCTGCTGGATCCCAAAACAGGATATTGGGGATGCCAGTTGGGGGCTGGGCTGCTCAATGGACAGTTTGGCACCATCCATGTACTACCCACCTATTTTGCCCAGGGATGGAAATACCGGTATCTGGAACAGAGCGTGGACTCCACCCTGGCCTGCCAGAATGAGGATGGATCCTTCTGGCCCTGCGGTTCTGACTGCCCTGATTTTGACGGAGCCTATATGCTTTATAACTTGTCCTGCCTTACGGATTACAGGAAGGAGGATGTGCAAAGGGCTGCAAGAAGGTATCTGGACCATGCCCGGATGCATCTGTCTGAGGATGGGGTGGGATTCACCATCCACCGAAGGGACAGCCAGCCGCAGCAGTGGAAGTCCAGGCCACATTTTATATGGAAGGAAGGGGACCTGACAGCAACCGAGGAGTACAGGGACGAGGACCCGGCCCGCACGAAGATCATGCTGGGAAGCTGGTTTTATCCCCTTTCTATTGCTCTTATTACAGGTATTTTGGAGGACAGCGGTTTTGAGGGACCCTATTGTCTGGAGCCTATGTCCCTTCACGAATGTAATGCGGACTGCGGGCAGAGGTATGACTTGCCATAGGCATGTAAATAAAGGCATGTAGATCAAGAGGATGTGCAAATGGGAATATGGTGTGAACCCTTTGGTGTGTTGACGGACGGGAGAAAGATAGAGAGGTGGACCATGGAACGGGGTGGGGCCAGGGTCTCGGTCATTACTTATGGAGCCGCGATCCAGGAGCTTACAGTGCCGGATCAGGGTAAAAGGATGATAGATGTGGTCACCGGATTTGACACTGCCGGGGAATATGAAAAAAGCCGGCTGCATTTTGGCGCCACCATAGGCCGGTGCTGCAACCGCATACGGGGAGGACGGTTTTTCATAGGGGGGACCGGTTACCAGCTGAGCCTTAACAGTCCTCCCCACCATATACATGGCGGATATTGTGGTATGGACAGGAAGGTGTGGAGCGCAGAAACGGAAGGGGAAGACCTGGTAATGACATGCCGGTGCGCGGACCAGGAGGAGGGGTATCCGGGGAATCTGGATGTAAATGTACGTTTTGTATTTCAGGATCACTCGCTGTGTATCCAATATACAGCCATGTCGGATAAGGACACGCTGTGCAGCCTGACCAACCATACGTATTTTAACCTGAACGGATATGGAGATGGAACAGCGGTGCTGCATGATATCCGTATTCCTGCAGAGTTTTATGTTCCCATGGACAAGGAAGGGATTCCCCTGGGGTATATCCGGCAGGTACGGGATACTGTATATGACATGAGGACCTGTGGCGTGATAGGAGTTATAAATCATATTCCTGATCCGCCCAGCGCATGTTATCTGCCGGATGGAAGGGGAATGCGGAGCCATGCAGTCCTTTGCGGTGACAAAAGTAAGATCGTGCTCAGGGTTCGCAGTACCATGCCGGCGCTCCAGTATTATACCGGCTATCTGATCCCGGAGGGAACAAGGGGAAAGCAGGGGGCGGTCTATGGGCCATGCCAGGGAATCTGCCTGGAGACGCAGTTTGTTCCGGATGCAGTGAATCACAGGGCGTTTGCATGTCCTATTCTGCACAGGGGAGAGAGATACAGACAGGAAACACAATATATATTTCAATCGATGGGAGAGAGCAATGAATCTGGATAAATTGATCAATGAGAATAAAAGGGATCGGGGGCTGGAGCCATTTCCAGTTTCGGACAAGGAACTTTGTGACCGGTATGAGCAGGTATATACATCTGCTGTAAATGATGTGCTCCGGGAAGATGGGTTGGTTTACCAGACCCTTCCCAAGGATATCATGCCTTTAAAAGAGGGAATGAGGGTGGCGGGAATTGCATTTACGGTAAAGGGGTCTAAAAACCTGACCCTGACCAATGAGATGGAGTATCGCGCCCAGATGCTGGAGGCGGTCAGGCCGGAGTCGGTGGTGGTATGGGATACCAGCGGTGATGATGAATCGGCCCAGTGGGGAGAGATCATGACCATGGCTTCCAAACGCCGCGGATGCCGCGGTGCAGTGGTGGACGGCGGCGTAAGGGATACGGATAAGGTCCTGTCACAGGATTTTCCGGTGTTCTGCAAATACAGGACATCCAACGGAATGTTGGGACGTTTCCGGATGATTGGATATCAGATGCCGGTTATGTTGGGAAATGTTAAAATATTTCCCGGAGATATCTTGTTTGGGGATATAGATGGGGTGATCTGTGTGCCCAGGGACAAGGCGTACGGCGTGCTGTTAAAGGCAGAGGAAATCCAGAAAAATGAAAAGGAGATCAAGCAGATGATTCTGGATGGGATGACGCCCACGCAAGTGGTGAAGGAGGGCGGATATTTCTAGGCGCAGATGAGCAGGCCAGGGGCGTTCTGATCACACGTATGAAATAAATGGGCAAGAGCTGTTTACGGCTGATTAGAGGAAGACAGATCAGCCGTAAGCAGCTCTTAGTTTTCTTATGCTGCCCTCAGTGGATAAGCATCCCCCTTTGATCCGCTGAGGGGATAGTGAAAAACATGATCTTTTCACAATCTTGTCACATTAAGCGTCAGACAATCATTGGTGCCAGATTTTTGGCTTCTAAGATTTAAAACTCTTACAGCCCCCTGGAACGAATGGATAACAGAAAGTCCGATGTCAAGTCCGCCGGACTCTTGCGCATGCCTTCCGACTCTTTGTCCGACTGGGTAAACAGGTCGGGGAAACGTTTCAGGAGCCAGCGCTCCTGGGCTTTGTAGCGGTCTGTGTGCAGGGAGGACCAGAACATCAGCTTATCCAGGTTTCTGGTGGACACTGCCCTTATCATGGACTCATGTTCCTCAATGGAGTTCTTCATGAAATTTTCGTCCGCCATCAGGGCCAGCAGACGTATCCTTTTATAGTTGCTGCATTCTCTTTCGATCACGGACAGACAGTAGTCTCTGAATATCTCTGAAAAAAACAGGGCGTGAAATTCTTCATCCGCGTCAAAAAAGCGCCGGATGTCCTTGGCGCGGTACTGCTCCTTTTGCTCCAGGATGCAGTTTTCCATGCGAAGGATAACGGACGGGGAAAACATGCCGATAAAGTCCCTGAGAACATTCTCCTCAATGGAGCGGTGGACAAAACGCTCGTTATCGATCCGGTCCAGATCCAGCTTTGATACAATGCTTCCCCTGTGGGGCAGAACCGTGATCAGATCTTCCTGTTCCAACTGAAGAAGGGCCTCCCGGCCAGGGGAACGCCCCACATCGTAGAGCCTGCATATATCCTTAATATTAAAGAACATACCAGGCTTTAAACGCAATTTCACAATGTCATCTCTTAGAATTGAATAAATATTCGTATCTTCTTTTATAACTGGTTCAGTGCCCATATCTCACTTCCAAATCCTGATTTGCCGCAGCCATAAGATATCTGGTATAGATGTATGGCGAAAACGCCACATCGGACATCAGCTTTGAAAAATGGATGGCGCCGATCTCACTGGCAGCTTCCACCTTTCTGCAGCATGGTATCATACCCAGGAACCGGCCCGGTACGCGGACGTTCCTGGTGTAGATGTCCGGTGTACATTCCTCGATCACATGGTAGAGCTCATGCCAGCAGACAATCTCCCGCAGCTTTTGCCTACGGGAGATATCTTCGGGCATGTGGACTTCCATATAATGCTCTACCATGGATATAAGGGTCATATTGATCCAGACAGTTTTGCTGTCCGGTTCCATTAATCCCATGTATAAGAATGCGGCCATAGGTTCGCGGCCGTCATCCTTAAGGTCAAAACCCATCCTGCCAAGACAGCTCTCCGGGGGCTGATCTCCAAAGCATCTTCTGATGTGCTCTTTCTGCAAAGCGGCTTCTTGCATACTTTGTTTAATTATAATTGATTTCTGCATAGAAGTCAAAGGTCTGGCCGCAGAATCTTTGGACAGCAGCAGGCCGTACCAGTATTCATCGGGGTAATTATTCATGGTCCTTCTCCTTGTAACAAAAGGCGTCTGTGATCAGCCCAGAGCATTTTTTGCCAGCACAAGTATGATCTCATCGGAGGGGGCGCTGTCGGAAAGCTCTGCTTCTATAAGCCCTGCCACCTGTTTGTATTCCGGAATGCCGGAATAGTCGATCACTCTTGAGCCGCAGATGACATACACGTCCGGATTAATGCGGACTTCGGAGGAAAAGTTGGAGGAGGCATCCCATATCTTTTTGAGATTTTCGCCGGATTTTTCCATAGTGGTGGTCAGGCAGCTTCCATCGGAGCGCTGGATTTTTACAAAGCCTTTTTTATCAATTACCCGGAGCTGGTTTTTATTGCCCTGCCTGCAGGTGGCCACAAAAATCTGTCCGTTGGCCGCTTCCAGGTTTACCTTGTCCTCGGCCACGCCCATGGATGCGGCTGCTATGCTGATAGCTTCCTTCTCATCGCAATTTTTCATCAGATCAGTGGTCTTTACCTCGGTGGATCCCATGGCAATGGCCGTCACTTTCTGAGCCTGCTCATCGATTTCCACATAGACTTCTATGCTGTCTTCCACTGCACCGGAGTTCATGGCCATTTCCTTGGCCTCCTTTTTGAGCTGCGCAATGTCCTGGGCAGAGGGATTGGGCAGGGTGCGCTCAACCATTTCCCTGACCATGGCAAGAGCTACCCCAATGGAGGAGATGACTTCTGCATTTTCCGGGATCTGGTATTTAAAGCCCATATCATTGGCCGTAAAGGTGAGCAGAGTACCGGCGCCGCCTCCGGCTCCCACCAGCACGATCTGGTCACGCTCTATTTTATATTTTGCGATCAAATCTTCAATTACGGGTTTGATCTTGTCTGTGGATTTCTGGAGAATGGCTCTGGCTGTATCCTCCACGGACATTCCCACTTCATCTGCCAGGAGCTTGATAGCCATCCTGGCGGAGTCCTCATTGCCGCAGGCATAGTCTCCCTCGGCCAGGATTCCCAGGACATTGGCGGCGCACGTGTTGGTAATGGTAACGGATTCCCCGTTGTTTAAGCGGATGGCAACATAATCATCCGGATCATTTTCCCGAGGCTGCATATGGTAGAGCGCGGCTCCCTCCAGCAATGAAGGATCGGTAAAGCAGGCGTAGCCCATGTTTGCAATATGGGCGGACCTGGGTCCCACATCCGTGATGCCGTTCTTTCCGGCCCTCACCATGGAACCTCCCGCCACACCCAACACACGCACATCCAGTGAGTTGACATAAGTCCGGTGCCCGCCTATGATGGCATAGTCAACAGCGGGGCGTCCGTTCTTGATCACGCCGATATTGGTGGAGGTGCCGCCTACCTCAAAGTAGATACCATTGGATGCCCTGAGGTACATCAGGGCTCCGATCACCGATGCGGCAGGGCCTGAAAGCATGGTGAGCACGGGCCGCTTTTTCATCTCATTGACTTCCATGACGCCGCCATCGCCGCGCATGATCATTAGAGGCACATTAACGCCTGTGGAGCGCACCGAGGATTCGGTGCTGTTGGCTGTTTCCATCATTTTTGGAAGAATACTGGCATTGAGCGCAGCGGTCCTGGTCCTGGTGGTCAGGCCGTAAAGCTTGGTGATGTCGGAGGCCATGGAGGAGGGAAGCCCCATCTTATCCGCGGTTTCGGACACCAGCTTTTCTTCGGACATGTTATCCACGCCAAAAGCCTTGGATGCTACAATAACCCGGTCGCCCTGGTTGTACATGTCCTGGATCAGTGCCCGGACGGAATTTTCATTCATGTCCTTTGCCTTGATAAAGTGTGAATCAATATGGATGAATTTGCCTGTTCCCAGGTCAATGTCGGGAATCTTTGTCTGGCGTTTGGTGAGAAAACTCTCCAGACCGCCTTTTCCAATACCGATCACTCCTACTTTGGCAACATCGCCCTCCAACAGGGCATTGGTGGCCTGGGTGGTGCTGTGGGCGATAAAAATCACTTCATCCGGCTGTATATTATTTTCCTCCAGGCATTTCTGAAAGGAATCCACCACTCCTTTGGCCACGCCTTCTTTGGCAAAGTGGGTCGTCATAACCGACCCTTTTCCCACGATCCGGTTGGTACTGTTGTCAATGGCAACAGCTTTGGTGTGAGTGCCGCCCACATCGATTCCGATTCTGATTGCTCTTTTTTCCATCATTCAGTGACGTCCCTTCTTAAATAATGCTGTATGTAAAGTAACCGACTATCTGTATTGCGATAAAGGCGATCCAGCCCCATGGCAGGTTTGTCTTGATGTAGGTTTTTGGCTCCAGTTTGGAGTAGCTGAGGGCCCACATGGTCCAGGACTGCGTTGGGCAGGCTGATGCCACGATGGAAACCGGCGGAACCAAAAACAGCATGAACAGGTACGGTTCTGTGAAAATACCCATGGCCTGCAGGATGGATGCAAGGGCAATTCCTGAACCCCAGATCATAAGGGGGCCTCTGAACAGGGCCAGGGGAGCCAGGATGCAGAACAGTACAAGCAGTACAAGGGGAGACTGGGGGATCAGTCCGCCCAGCAGATTCTGCAGGATGGGGGCCACTTCCTTGGCGGCTGCCTGGAAAATATTAACCCCATACAGCATTCCGATCAGTAGACCGGAGTCGGCAACACCGTCATACAATGTTTTCTGTACCTTTTCCACGGCAGCGGAGTAGCTTGAAAGGTTGCGTGTGAAAAGGAGTCCCAGAAGAATGCCCAGCAGGAAAGCCGGTACGGGCTGCCATTTGAAAAAGGATACCATGATAATGGGAACAAAGGGTACCAGGATGCAGTAGAAGGGAAGCTCCTGGGCATCCACGGATACGGGAGCGGCAAATGCCCTGGTCTTATTCTGACGCATGAAGTTAAAAACAATAAAGGCGATCATAACTACAATGCTGATGATCGTGGCGATCACTGCAAAGTGGATGTATTTATTATCGTACTGTATATTGGGGAATACGGCAAAAAACTGGCTTACATATGCGATATTCAGGTACATGCCGGATGCAACTGCCAGCATGTAAGCGCCTACGGCTGCCTTTTTGTCAATTCCCACAGAAAACATGATCGGCAGAACGATCATACCAATGGCCATGACAGAGCCCACACCGAAGGCGCTGCAGAAGATCAGGGCACATACAATGTTTAACAGCAGGGCTGTGACCAACGGCTTGTCGCCGGCAAATTCAACGGTTTTTTTGATGATATAGCCTGCGATCCCGGTATCCACCAGAACCCGTCCGAACCAGGCGCCGAACACAATGATCGCTATGGTTTTTCCGTAGCTTTCAACTGATTGTTCAAATACAACATTTACCACTGTTTCCAGGGGCACCAACCCGATGATACACCATAAAACCGCGGTTGTGATAAAACCGATCAATAGATTTCCACCTTTAAAGCAATATACGATTAATCCGATAAACGTGATCAACAGTAAGATGCCGGCAACCATATCTGCCATAACTTTTCCTCCTATTTTCCAATATGCAATTGTTTTGTAGTAACTGGCCATGTGCTAAAGTGATATACCACTTACTATATATTACAACTGATATACCGGTGTGTCTATTCATGTTTTGCACTAATATAAAGTTTATTTTTGTGCAATTAGCAAATAAATCGTGAAGAAAATGTTAACTTTAAATCAAAATATGTACATATATCATAGCAAAGATGAGAAAATAAGAGCAGATTGAATAGATGAAAATACGGAAAAAATGGAATATCATTAAATAAAAATGGACAAGTGATATACCACTATGAGGCTAGGGGATGAGAAGGATGCATAAAAACAGGGCCATACCATTAGGTAAGGCCCTGACAGGATAGGGAGAAGCTTAAGCTTCCATTTGTTTTAAGATACTTCTTGCCACGCTGATACCGTTAGCGGACGCCTGCTGCAGTCCGCGTGTGACGGATGCGCCATCGCCGATGGCCCGAAGGCCTTTGATGCTGGTCTCAAAATCTGTGTTCACTACCACCTTGTTGGAGTAGAATTTGACCTCCACGCCGTAGAGAAGGGTTTCATCACTGGCAATGCCGGGGGTCACTTTATCAAGGGCCAGGAGCATTTCCTTAATATCGGTCATGATGCGGTGAGGGAACACCAGGGACAGGTCCCCGGGTACTGCGTCCTTTAAGGTGGGAATCAGGTTGTTGCGGCAGAGGCGTTCCTCTGTGGTGCGGCGCCCTCTCTGGAAGTCGCCGAAGGTCTGCACCATGATCCGGCCGCCGCAGAGCATGTTGGAGAGCTGGGCAATGTGTTTGCCGTATTCAATAGGTTCATTAAAAGGCTTTGTAAAGTTCTTGCTCACCAGCAGGGCAAAGTTGGTGTTGTTTGTCTTGTATTCCTTGGACTTGTAGGCATGTCCGTTGACAACGGCCAGGCCGTTCTCGTAGTATTCCGTGGCAACCTCACCGGAAGGGTTGGTACAGAAGGTGCGGACCTTGTCGTCAAAGGTGGGGGTATAGTATACCAGCTTGGCCTCGTACAGGTTATCGTTCAGGAACTTCATGACCTCGTCCCTTACCTCCACGCGGACACCGATATCCACGGTGCCTACCTGGGTCTCGATCCCGTGGTCCCCGCAGATGTGTGAGAACCAGTCTGAGCCTTCACGGCCAATGGCAGAAACGATCTCAGGGGCGTAGCAGGTCTCATCCTTGTCTGTGAGAACTCCCTTTACCCTGTCTTCTTCTATGATAATATCCTTGACCATGGTGTTGAATTCCATGGTAACGCCCTGGGCCAGAAGATGTTCCTGAAGGCGGGTATAGATCTTATATCCTTCTTCCGTTCCGAGATGGCGGATGGGACACTCAATCAGCTTTAAATTGGCATTGATGGCCTTGCGGCGGATCTCCTCGATCTCTTTCTGCTTGTCCAGACCGTAGACATTGGTGTCAGCGCCGAATTTAAGGTAAATATTATCGGACTCCTTTAAGAGTTCAATGGTCTTGTCATAGCCCAGGATCTCCGGCAGGTTACCGCCAACGTCCGGTGACAGGGACAGCTTTCCGTCTGAAAATGCACCGGCTCCCGCGAAACCTGTGGTGATGGAACACGGTTTACATCCAACACATACCTTGGTGGTACGCTTGGGGCATACGCGCTTTTCAATGGGGCGTCCTTTTTCCACCATCAGAATCTTCATGTCCGGTTTTTTCTGGATTAACTCGTACGCGCAGAAGATGCCGGAGGGACCTGCGCCAATAATGATCACGTCAAAGTTCTTGGTTGGATTCATAGAAAAACTCCTTTCGCTGTGTAACTTCAGGGCATTTTTAATATGCCCTAACATAAAAAAAGCCAGTATACAAAATAGAAGCATGTAGTCAACTATTCCGGTAGCTGGTAGAAACGTTCATCCGATTATGAACTTATACAGGCATTGCAACGGTTTTAGTTTAACATAGATTGAGTGGATATGCAAGGGCAGAACGCCCAAAAATTTTGGTCAAATCACAAAGAACACAAAAAATATTTAGGCATCATTAAAAAAATTGTATCTATAAATTACAAAAAATTGTGCATTTAGCATAATTAAACTGGTGCTGCCATGTTGACAACTTGGCTGCCATGTTGTAAAATATGTGTACAAGATGAGAAGAAAAGACTTGATGAAAAAATAAGATAAAAATGAGATGAGAAAAAGGAGCACATATTTATGAAACGGATAATAATTGATGCGGATACAGGCGTGGATGATTCCCTGGCTATCCTATACGCATTGAGGTCACCTAATTTCCATGTGGAGGGGATCACCACATGCTTTGGCAATAATAATGCGGAGCAGTCCGCAGACAACTGCCTGCGCCTGATCCGGCTTTCAGGCTGCGGTTATGAGGTGCCGGTGGCCGTGGGCTCCAACGAATCTCTGGACGGCGTGTTCGACTCGGCTCCCGCCCACATCCACGGGGATAACGGGATCGGCAATGTGGAGCTGCCTGAGAGCAGCCAGAAGCCGGTGGACGAGACTGCCTGGGATTTTATTATAAGAAAGGCCGGGGAGCTGAAAGATGAGCTGACCATCATCACAACGGGGCGGATGACCAACCTGGCCCGCGCCCTGGAGAAGGATCCTGAGCTGCCCTCTAAGGTAAAGAAGGTGGTGGCCATGGGCGGAACCCTGAAGGAACCGGGTAATGTGAATCCCTACGCAGAGGCCAACATCCACGGGGATGCAAAGGCGGCTGACCGGGTATTCAGGGCCGGATTCAACCTGGCCCTGGTAGGGCTGGACGTGACCATGAAGACATTTATCACGGACAGGGATGTAAAAAATCTCTGTACCTACTGCCGGGAGGAGTGCAGGGCCATTGCGGATTACATAAGGGATGTTCTGAAGTTTTACTTTGAATTCCACCGGGTATCCATGGGCATGGCGGAGGCATGTGTGGTCCACGATCCGCTGGCCGTACTCATCGCCGAGGACCCGTCACTGGGAGTGTTTCGCATGGTCAGGGCCGGAGTGGAATATGAACATGAGCCGTTTCGGGGCATGATCAAGACGGACACGGGATTTGTGCCGGTTCTGGACCGGGAGGAGATTGCGGTGTGTGTGGAGGTGGATTCCGAGAAAGCGGTCCGAAGGCTGTTTTCACTGTTTCAGGACATGACGCCGGGAAGATACAACAGGAAGTAAGAGCATTAAGATGGATTAACATAAAATAAGAAAAGGGAGATGTGTTATGGGAAAAAAAATGATGCACATTGCACTGGAGGCCGGGGATGTGGGAAGGTATGTGTTTCTTCCGGGAAGCCCGGAGCGCACGGAGAAGATCGCGGCATACTTTGACAATCCGCAGGAGATTGCCTACAACAGGGAGTACAGGACATTTGTAGGTGAGCTGGAGGGCGCCCGGGTGGCTGTGACCAGCACAGGGATCGGCGGCCCGTCTGCGGCCATTGCTGTTGAGGAGCTGCATCAGTGCGGGGCGGATACCATGATGCGCGTGGGCACCTGCGCTTCCGTATCACCCAAGGTGTCGCTGGGGGATGTGGTAATCCCCAACGGAGCCGTGAAGATGGAGGGGGTGAGCCTTCACTATCTGCCGGTGGAGTTTCCCTCGGTGCCGGATTTCCATATGCTTAAGTGCATTGAACAGGCGGCTAAGAACCTGGATTATCCCTACAACGTGGGCGTTACCATCACAAAGGCGTCCTTTTACACACAGACTGAGCCGGAGACAAAACCCGTGGGACCGGAGCTTATGTTCAAGTGGTCCGCCTACGAAAAGGGAGGCGCCACCTCCACCAGCATGGAATGCGCGCCCCTGTTCGCCATTGGCTCCTGCCTGGGGATTCGGACCGCATGTGTGATGGCCAGCGCCACTAACTGCAGGAATTACAGTGATAACGGCAGGAATACGGAAATTGACATTGAGGACAGGGCGATCCGGACCGCTATCGAAGCCATGAGGATCATCATCAGGAATGATAAGGAGATGAAGTAGTTGATGGATTATAAGGAAATGCCTTTGTTAAAGGAAATGAATATTCCTTATTACGTACAGATTTATGATATTATTTACCAGCTGATCCAGGAAAATGTGCTGCAGGAGGGGGATACCCTTCCGGGGGAGAATATTCTGGCCGAGTACTGGAACGTGAGCCGCAGCACGGTGCGCATGGCAGTGCGGAAACTGGAGGAGGACGGCTATATCTATAAGATGCAGGGCAAGAAGACCATGGTCACGGGCCAGCTGGCCAGGAACAAGGATGGGCTTCAGCATATCTCCAATCCCTGTATCAGCAGCTGCATCGATACCATAACAAAGGCGGAGGCTGTGATCAGCGTGCAGAATGGCGGACGCCTTATAGGGGATCTGTTGGGCTACAACGGCAAGGTATTCACCGCAGTGGCCGTGGATATGAAATATTATGTGGGGGAAGCATACGTGGCCTCCTCTGTGGCCATTATACCGGTGCTCCGCCTGGAGCAGGAGGGGATCGCCATTGATGAGGAAGAAAAACTAAAGGACCTGGCCCTTTCCGGACTATACAAGCGCGCAGGACGTTCCAGTCTGTCCATGAGCGCGGTGGAGTGGACGGAGGAGGTGGCGGACCAGCCCCAGAGCCCGATCATTATAGTTATGGATGAGGTGCTTTATGAGGATGAAGCTCCCCTTGCCTATCACAAATACAGGATGGACAGCAACTGGTACCGGTTTACCCTGGACCGCAGGCTGTAAGATATGAAACCTTCTGCTTTTTAGCAGTTTGTTGATAACAAGTTAAACATAGGAGGATATGGAAAATGAAGAAAAGGATCGTAAGTACCGTACTGGCGGCCGCGATGGCCGCATCCATGCTGGCAGGCTGCGGATCTTCAGCAAAAGAGACAGCAGCTGCTGCCGGGAAGCAGGAACAGTCAGGGGATGCCGCTGCCGAAAAGGACAAGGCGGAGAGCGCGGATCCAGCGGACGCGGATGCATCCGGTAAAAAGTTGAAAGTGGTATATCTGTGCAACGGCAACCTGGGAGACAAGGGATTTAACGATTCCGCCGCCAGCGGTATGCAGATGCTGGCTGACCAGATGGGAGCTGAGGTCAAGACCATTGAGATGGGCAGGGATGAGACCAGCTATGAGGGCAACTACCTGGATGTGTCCGAGCAGGATTGGGACATGATCGTATCCGGTACATGGTCTGTGAAGGAACTGGCTCAGGATATTGCCTCCCAGTTCCCTGAAAAGAATTACCTGATCTTTGATGTTTCCGTTGACAGGGACGTGGTTACGGACGGCAATATGATGGGAGTTAACTATTACTCCAACCAGGCAGCATTCCTTTCCGGCGTGCTGGCTGCAAAGATGCTGGATTCAGGGGATGCCAAGATCGATGCTTCCAAGAAGATCCTGGGATTTGTGGGATCCATGGATACATCCAATATCAACGATTTCCTGGTAGGTTATCTGGAAGGCGTTCAGTATGTGGACCCTGAGATCAAGGTAGTGACCTCCTATGTGGGTTCCTTTGAGGATGTTTCCAAGTGCATGGAAATGACCACCCAGCTGTACAACCAGGGAGCCCAGGTAGTATATGCGCCCGCGTCTCAGTCCATCCTTGGCGCTGTAACAGCAGCCCAGAAGTCAGACAAATATCTGATCGCCTGCGATCAGGACCTGTATTCCGAGTTAAAGGAATCCGATCCCCAGCTGGCAGCCAATGTTATTTCCTCCAGCTTAAAGAATGTGGGAGAATCCATTTACACATCCGTTAAAGCATGGTCGGAGGGAACCATGACGCTGGATCAGGATTATATCCTGGGCCTGGACAGCGGCGCTGTGGGCCTGGCTGAGAACGAGAATTATAAGGCAATTGTTCCTGAAGAGATTCAGAAATTCATCGATGAGACAGAACAGAAAATCATCAATGGCGATATCGCGGTCGGCACTGCATTTGACATGTCAACAGAAGACGTAGCAGCTCTTCGTGATGGCATGAAGCCATGATTTAATTAACACTGAGGCTGCGGATGCGCAGCCTCTTTTTTCAGAAATAACAACTGTGGAATGATTCTGTGGAATGATGAGGTGCTGATTATGGCAGATGAAGCATTGAGAATGTCGCATATTGTGAAGATATATCCCAATGGAGTGATGGCCAATAAGGATGTGACATTGTCTGTTGATCTGGGAGAGATCCATGCCCTTTCCGGGGAAAACGGGGCAGGGAAATCAACTCTGATGAAGATCCTGTTTGGCGAAGAACAGCCAACATCGGGAGAAATTTTTATAAATGGAAAGCAGGTACATATGTCATCTCCCCAGATGGCGATCAAGATGGGGATCGGCATGGTGCATCAGCACTTTATGCTGGTGTCTTCGCTGACAGTTGCGGAGAACATTATCCTGGGTATGGAGCCCAGAAAGGGAGTTATGGTGGATCTGGCATATGCCAGGAAGCAGGTGGAGGAGATGGGCAGGAAATATAACCTCTATGTGGAGCCTGACAAGCGGGTGGAGGACCTGACCGTTGGCCAGAAGCAGAAGGTGGAAATCCTCAAAGCCCTGTTCCGGGGAGCAAAGATCCTGATCCTGGACGAGCCCACGGCCGTGCTTACGCCCCAGGAGACCCAGGAACTGTTTGAGGAGCTTTTAAACCTGAAGGATCATGGCTATACCATCATCTTCATTTCCCATAAGCTGCAGGAGATCAAGCAGATCTGCAACCGGATCACCATTATCCGCAGGGGGACCACCATGGGCGTACATGATGTTGAGACTGTTTCTGAACAGGATATCTCCCGGCTGATGGTGGGAAGGGATGTGATACTGGATGTGAAAAAGGATGCCGCCAAGCCGGGTGAGGCCCTGGTTAAGGTAAAGGATCTGGTGGTGGTGGATGAGAACGGAAAGCATGCGGTGGACCATGTATCCTTTTCCTTAAGAAAGGGAGAGATCCTTGGAATCGCCGGAGTGGAGGGCAACGGCCAGACGGAGCTGGTCCGTGCCATAACCGGCATGGGCGCTTACAGCCACGGTGCCATTGAGATAAGCGGACAGGATATCAAGGGATATTCGGTTGAGAAGATCAGGAACCTGAAGCTGGCCCATATCCCTGCGGACAGGATGACCATGGGCATGGCTCCCCGCCTTTCCATCACAGAGAATATGATCGCTGACAAGTTAGGCTGGAAGCGTTTCTTTAAGAAGGGTGTGAGGGATAAACGGGCGGTAAAGGAATACGGGGAAGAGATGGTAAAGCAGTACCTGATATTCTGCAAATCCCAGGATGTGGCTATTAACAGCCTGTCGGGAGGAAATATCCAGAAGGCTGTCCTGGCAAGGGAACTGTCCGGTTCACCCCAGGTCATCATCGCGGACCAGCCCACCAGAGGCGTGGACGTGGGTGCCACGGAGTTTATCCGCCAACGTCTGGTTGAGATGAGGGATGAGGGAAATGGGGTCATTCTTGTAACCTCTGACCTGAACGAAGTACTGGGGCTTTCCGACAGCCTGATCGTCATGTATGAGGGAAGGATCGTGGCCTATATCAGCGACACTTCCAAGATGACGGAGGCCCAGCTGGGTACCTATATGCTGGGGATCCGGGTACAGTCCGAGGAAGAGATAAAGGAGGCACGGCATGAACAGTAATAAACGAATCAACCTGCTGGTGGATCTTGTGAAGCTGGCACTGATCATTCTCATTGCCTGTGTGCTGGTATCGGTCATTGTATTGGTTGTAAGTGATGACCCATGGACCGCCATAAGCAGTTTTTTCCTGGGGCCATTTACCTCACTGAGAAGGGTGGGGAATATAATTGAAGCAGCTTCCCCACTTATGTTTACCGCTTTGGCCGTGATCATCATATTTGGCTCAGGCCAGTTTTCCATGATTGCGGAGGGGTCCTTTTTTATCGGCATTACAGGCGCCATGATCGTGGCCATTGCCTGTAAGCTGCCGGGAGGGATCCATCCTGCGGCCGCGATCCTGTTCGGAGGATTCTGCGGCGCTTTGGTAGCCCTGGTCCCTGCGTTCCTGAAGATGAAGTGGAATGTGAGTGAGCTGGTCACATCCATTATGTTTAACTATGTGGTGCAGTTTTTTGCCATTTATATGGTGAGTTATCATTTCCGCGAGGTCAGCAGCTCCAGCCTGGCTTCCCTGGAATTTGAAAAGACCTCCAAGCTTCCGGTGGTCCTGGATGGGACCAGGATCCATGCAGGCGTTGTGCTGGGGATCGTGCTCTGTGTCCTGGTGTGGTTCTTCCTGTACCGCACATCCCTTGGGACAAAGCTGAGGATCACAGGCGACAACCCGCTGTTTGCAAAATATACCGGCCTTAAGGTGACCGGCCTTATGGTGGCGGCCCAGGTGATCGCCGGAGCCATTGCCGGCATGGGCGGCGGTGCGGAACTGCTGGGCATGTATAACCGGTTTAAATGGACCACAACTCCCGGATACGGGTGGACGGGTATCGTGGTTGCCCTGCTGGCCAGGAGCAATCCCCTGCTGGTTCCCCTGGCGGCCGCCTTTATCGGATACCTGAATGTGGGAGCTGATATCATGGCGCGCAGCAGTGATGTGGGCAGGGAGGTCGTGGACATCATCCAGGGTGTCATGATGTTCCTGATTGCAGCGGACGCACTGTTAAAGGGCTGGAGGCAGCATCTGATCGTAAAGGCTGCAAAAGCAGAGGAAAAGGAGGCAATGCAGGCATGAATTTATTGAACTTGATCCTTAGCACAGACTTCGTATATATGTGGATACGCGTTGCCACCCCCATTATTTTTGCCTCTTTGGGGGCTGTGATCTGTACAAAAGCAGGCGTGGTCAATCTGGGGCTGGAAGGCATTATGCTGATATCCGCCCTGGCAGGCGTGCTTGGAAGCGCCTTTGGGGGAAACCTGGTATGGGGCGTTGCGGCAGGTATGCTGGCAGCCGTTGCGGTGAGCGCGGTGTTTGCGTATTTCCACCTTGTTTTAAAAGCCAATAACGTGCTCTGTGGTACGGCTGTGAATACCATGGCTTCAGGCCTTACGGTATTTGTGCTTCAGCTGGCAACCGGGGAAAAGGGCAACTCCTCCTCCCTGAAGAGTTTTGCATTTCCCAACCTGGACATCCCTGTGATCAAGGATATCCCGGTGATCGGAAGTGTTCTGTCAGGCCACAATTCCCTGACCTATGTTGCGCTGGTCATGGTGGCTGTGATCTGGTTCTTTCTCTACAAGACACCTACCGGCCTTCGCATGAGGGCGGTGGGCGAGAACCCGGACGCTGCTTCCAGCGTGGGGCAGAATGTGGTAAGGATCCAGTTCCTGGCCATTGTCCTGTGCGGACTTATGACAGGGCTTGGAGGAATGTATCTTTCCATGGGTTATCTCAATATGTTTGTAAGGGATATGACGGCGGGACGCGGGTTTATTTCCCTGGCCGCCTGTTCCATGGGACAGGCCACGCCGATGGGGGCGCTGCTTTCGTCCATGATCTTTGCGTTTTTTGACGGGCTTTCCAATATTCTTCAGGTACTTAAGATCCCGTCTGAATTTATCCAGATGCTCCCGTATCTGGCAACCATTGCAGGCCTTACGGTTTATTCCATACAAAAGTCAGCCGCGGCCAGTCGTAAGATAAAAAAATTAAAGGAGGTACAGGGCTGATGGCACTGGACAAAGAGAGTAAGACAGCAGGAAAGAAACAATATCACATCCACCTGAAACCAGGTGATATAGGAAATTATGTGCTCCTTCCCGGGGATCCGGCCCGTTCCGACCGTGTGGCACAGTATCTTGAGAATGCAGAGCTTGTGGCCAATAACAGGGAGCACAGGACATTTACGGGATATTATAAGGGTGTTAAGGTATCCGTTACCTCCACTGGCATGGGCTGTCCTTCTGCGGCTATTGCGGCGGAGGAACTGATGAATATTGGGGCGGAATGCCTGATCCGTATCGGAAGCAGCGCAGCCCTGCAGGAGGATATTAAGATCGGGGATCTGATGATCTCCACGGGTTCCATGAAAAACGAGGGGACCAGCCGGTTCTATGTGCCGGACTGTTTCCCGGCAGTTCCTGATTTTGACCTGACCAGGACCATTATTGACACCGCAAGGGAAATGCAGCCGCAGCTGTACGGCAGGGTCCATTATGGGATCAATGCCTCTGATGATGCGTTTTACGGGGAAACCCAGGAGTGGATTGAGAAGCTTTCCTCCCTGGGATGCCTGAATGTGGAGATGGAGAGCTCCGCGCTTTATACCGTGTGTCACAGAAGGAAGAAAAGGGCGGCCATGATCAGCGCTGTTTCCGGTAACCTGGTGACAGGGGAAGTGATCTACGAGACGGCCAACCAGGGGCTGGCAAGGGGCTGGGACGAGGAGATCAAAATCGTTCTGGAAGCAATTTACAGGTTTGAACAGGAACAAACGCAGCGCTGTACCAACGGTGCGGAGAACTAGAAAAGGAAGGTAAAGAACATGGGAGAACAAAAGACCATGCACCTGGATATCACTTCAGACCAGGTTGGCAAATATGTATTTCTGCCCGGCAGCGTGGAGCGGGCGGCCCTGATCGCAGAGCATTTTGATAACCCGGTTAAGATTGCCCACAAAAGAGAGTTTCTGACCTATACAGGCACTCTGGAGGGCGTGCCTGTGACCGTGACCAGCACGGGGATCGGGGGCCCTTCGGCTTGTATTGCCATTGAGGAGCTTCACTCCTGCGGCGCACACACCATGATGCGAGTGGGATCAGCTGCATCCACCTCCCAAAAGGTTAAGATCGGGGATGTGGTCATACCCAACGGCGCCGTGCGCATGGAGGGGACGGGCAACCATTACCTTCCCTTTGAATTTCCTGCAGTGCCTGATTTTGAGATGCTGAAGGCGCTAGAGACAGCGGCGTTAAAACTGGGGCATCCATATAATGTGGGGATCACCATCACAAAGGATTCCTACTATACAGAGGCTGAACCCGAGACAAAGCCGGTGTATGAGGAGCTTAAGTACAAGTGGGATTCCTATGTGAAAGGCGGAGCCACCAATACCAGCATGGAGTGTGCCGTACTGTTCCTGATCGGCGCGTCACTGGGGATCAGGACGTCCAGCGTGATGATCAGCGCCACCAACTTTGGGGAGTACTCTAATGATGCGGCTGATTATCCGGACAGATGGGAACAGAGGGCCATTGAGGTGGGGATCGAGGCCATGAGACAGATCATCCTTCAGGATAAGGAAAAAGGGATTACCATGTAATAATAACGCATTATGACAGGGAATATGGAATTACTGCATGAGATTATTGTATGAAAAGACTAAATGGGATTATTGTAAGGTTCCCGGAAGGCATCAGGCTTTCCGGGGACCTTTTTCTGTTAGGCGCCGCCTGTTCCGGAAAACCTCCTAAATATTAGAAAATTACCGTATTTCAGTAAAATTACCGAAATATAACTGAAAAATTACCGTTTTGATATGCCGCAATAAGTTTCCCACAGCCCAAAGAAAAATGATACATTTTAGGTAAATCAAATGAGAGGAGGCTGCATATGAAAATTTTAGCAATCACTGCCTGTACGGCCGGTATCGCCCACACCTACATAGCAAAGGAAAAGCTGGAAAACGCAGCAAAGGAATTAGGTGACTCGATCAAAGTTGAAACCCAGGGCTCCATTGGCGTTGAAAACGAACTGACACCGGAAGATGTGAGGGATGCGGATGTGATCCTGATCTCCGCTGATATCCGTGTGAACAAGGAACGGTTCAAAGGCAAACCAGTGGTGGAGATTCCTATCAGCACGGTTATGAAATCTCCAAAGGGCGTAATCAACAAGATCCACGAAAAACTTGGCAAGTGAGCCAGGCTGATTGGTAAATACTGAAAGATGGGGGACTTTTAAATGGCAAAGAAGCAAAAATTCATGAAACACATTATGACGGGCATCTCCTATATGATTCCTATCGTTGTGGCAGGCGGTATCCTTGGGGCGCTGGCAAAGGCATTTGGCGGATGGGATATAGGAAGCGCTGTTGCAGCGGGTGCAACACCATTTTCAAACCTGAATCCATTTACATGGGCGGGGTTCTGGTGGGGCGTGAACAAATTAAGCTCCTACGCAATGGATTTTGCGGTTGCGGTGATGACGGCAGGCGCGGCCTACTCCATGGCCGGACGGCCCGGAATAGTGCCCGGCCTGATCATCGGCTATTGCTCGGCCCAGTCGAAGGCCGGGTTCTTAGGCGGCCTTCTCATGGCGTTTATTATCGGCAACTTTGTAAACTGGATGAAGACATGGAAGCTTCCCAAATGGTGTGAAGGGCTTATGCCGGTTATGTTTATCCCGGTGATCTCCACACTTGTCTGCGGCATGATCTTCCTGTGCGTGTTCTCCATTCCTCTGGCATGGATCATGGATGTGTTCCAGCAGTGGATCATCTCCCTGAACGGCGGCGCAAAATCCGTGATCGGAGCTGTGATCGGAGCCTGCATGGGTTTTGATATGGGCGGACCTGTTAACAAGACCGCGTCCATGGCAGCCAATGCCCTGGGGGCCGATGGAATCAACGGTCCCATGTGCGCGAAGATCATTGGCGGCATGACCCCTCCCATTGGACTGTTCATAGCAACCATGATCAAGAAAAATAAGTTCACCAGAACTGAACTGGAGACTGCAAAGACAGCTCTTCCCATGGGGCTTTGCTTTATTACGGAAGGAGTTCTGCCCTTTGCGGCGGCAGATCCTGCAAGGTTCATCCCGTCCAGTATGGCAGGCTCCGCTGTCGCAGGCGCCATTGCAGTTGGCATGGGCTGTGAGTCCGTGGCTGGCCATGGAGGTATTTTCGTGGTTCCCATGATGAAGAATCCGGTATGGTTTTTGATCGCGCTTATCATAGGATCCGCGGTGACCGGCGTCATCTACGCCCTGATTAAGAAACCTTCCGATGATGAGACGGCCGGGCAGGAAGAAAACATTGACATTGACCTGGACATCAGGATCGAATAGCCAAAGGAATCAAGGTCAGGGCCCAAAGTTAAGGCCCAAAGTTAAGGCCCGCGGATAAGAAAGGACAGATCATTATGTTAGTTTCAATGAAAGCAATTCTTGAAGATGCAAATACAAATTATTACGGTGTTATGGCCATGAACAGTATTAATATAGAGATGGCCCGGGCCGGTATCATGGCTGCGGAGGAGGAGCATTCCCCCATTATCATCCAGTTTGGCCCCGGCCAGATGAAGAACCATGCCCATATGGAGGAAATGCTTCCGGTGGTGGAGGAACTGGCAAAAAGGGTGCACGTGCCGGTAGCCTTAAACCTGGATCACGGCAGCGACTTTTATGTGATCGTGGACTGCATTAACGCTGGTTTTACTAATGTCATGTTTGACGGATCCTCCCTGCCCTATGAGGAAAATGTAAAGAGGACCGCCATTGTCAGCGCCCTGGCCCATGGCATGGGCTGTTCCGTTGAGGGGGAACTGGGCCATGTGGGACAGGCAGCCGATGCGGATGATGACAACCTGGACCTGTACACAAACCCCGACCAGGCTCTGGATTTTGTGACCAGGACAGGGGTGGACGCGCTGGCGGTGGCCATCGGCACGGCTCACGGCGCCTATCCTAAAGGCAAGATCCCAAAGCTTGACTTTGAGCGTCTGCATCTGTTAAAGGATACCTTAAAAATGCCACTGGTGCTGCACGGCGGTTCCGGCTCAGGGGAGGAGAATCTGAAAAAGGCCGTTGCAGGCGGGATCAATAAGATCAATGTGTGCACCGATGCATGGCAGGCAGCCAAGGATGCCACCCTGAGCGCGCTCAGGGTGGACCCTGAAATGGACTACATGCACTTGTGCATGGCGGCCGAGGCAGGGATCAAGGAGTTTGTAAAGGATTATATGAAGGTAATCGGTTCCAGCGGCCGTTACATTTATGGCAAGGCTGTGAGCAGGAGCAGCGAGTAATCACCAAAGAACAGGGAGTGCTGGATTGAAAGAGGAAAAGAAGGCAATAGACAACAACCGAATAATGAGGTGCCTTCTGGATGGAGGAAGCTATACCACTCTGCAGATCGCGGATCAGGTGGGGCTGTCTGAAAAGACCGTGAGGACCAAGGTCAGCCTTATTAACGACTGGCTGGAGGAGGAGAACCTGGGACGGATCGAGCGGAAGCAGGGAAAAGGCATATGGCTGGTGGCTGATGAAAACCAGAAAAAGTGTCTGAACCAGCTGCTTCTCACGGATCAGGAACTAAAGCCCGCCGCCTGGCAGGACAGCCGCAATAAACAGCTGATCGGAAAACTTCTGAAATTAAAGCCCGGTGAGACCACCACCCTGCAGCAGCTGGCCGACAGCCTGTATTTAAGCCCGCCTACGGTAGGCGGGCTCTTAAAGGATGTGGCGGAATGGTTTACGGAGAGGAGCCTTAGCATTGTTTCCATGCGCAGCAAGGGCGTGTGCCTGGAGGGGGATGAGTACAGTTTCCGCATTGCCATCAGGGATTATATGATGGAAATGATGCCGGAGGTGCTGGAGGCTCTTTTGGGAACCTTTGCCCCCGGGGTGGAAGTGACGCGGATCCGCAATATCATTGTGGATGCGGAAAATGCCTGGCGCATTGAACTGGCGGACAATTCTTTTAAAATGGTATGGATCATGACCTGTCTTTCACTGGCCCGCCGGAGCAAAGCAGGAAAGTTCCTCCAGGCAAAGGAGGAGAATATCCAGAATTATAATGAATACTCCTTTTCCGAGTCCATCTACCAGAGGATTGAGAAGGAATACAGGTCCCACACCTCAGAGGATGATGTGATGTTCCTGGCTTTGATGCTCCTTACCGCTAAAAAGCTTAAGAACTTCACGGATCTGAAAGGAGGGGACTATGCCAGGGCGTATGACAGAGACCTGGGGAATTTCGTGAATTTAATCATTGATACCATTGATTCCGTGCTGGATATTGACCTTTCCGGGGATGAACTGCTCTACGAGAGCCTGATGCTCCACATGCGCTCCGCTATTTTCCGGATGAAATACTCCACTGCCACCGGAGATCATATTAGCAAGTATGTTAAGAATGAATATAAGCAGACCTTTCTGGCCACCTGGTCCACCAGTAATCTTTTTGAAGAGTATTATGATGTGCAGGTGACCGAGGATGAGCTGGCCGGGATCGCGCTTTATATACAGGCGGCCATTATCCGGAAAAAGAAGGGACGGCCCATACGGGCCCTGCTCATCAGTGAACGGGGCATGGCCACCAGCCAGCTGACCAGCGAGATGCTCAAGTATAATATACCTGAGATCACAGACATAGAGGCTGCCAGCTGCCATGATTTACGCCTCTCTAATTACCAGGATGTGGACGTGATTATTAACACATCGGGAAATGAGATCCATGATGAGCGTGTGGTGGTCCTGGAAGGGCATTTAAGGGAACAGGGGATCGAGGCGGTGCGCCAGAAGGTCAATCAGATTTTCTATTTCCGGAAAAAACAGGAATTTCATTTTAACAGCTTGTGTCATCAGCTGTTCGAGGTGGACCTGTTTTTGATCAGGCCCGGGGTTGGGGACAAAGACCAGCTCATTGCCATGATGGTGGAAAAACTGGTAAAAAAAGGGGATGTGACAGCCAATTACCTGGAGAGCGTATTTGACAGGGAACGGGCAACCACCACCAGCATTGGCCGCGGCGTGGCGATCCCCCATGGCAATATGACGGAGATCAATGAATCCAGGATCGTGGTTGCAATTTTGGACAGGCCCATCAGCTGGCACGGCGACATGGTGGATGTGGTGTTCCTGCTGGCTGTAAAAATGACATCGAAATTTGAAATAAAGAGGACAAAGCAGTTTTATAAGGATTTCCTTCAGCTGACGGATAATGACGATAATCTGGAAGCAGTGAAGAAAATGGGTTCTGCCTTGGACATCTATCAATATTTTATAAAATAGAGGGGAGATTTCAGAATATGGCTGTGAAAGAGATTCTGGATGATCGGGTGATCGACCTGAACATGGATGCAAAAAATAAGGATGAGGTGATCAGGCATTTGGCCGGGCTTCTGAAAAATGCCGGATACATTGAGGATCTGGAAGGATATGTGAGGGATGTGTATGTGAGGGAAAGCGAAGGGATCACGGGAATCGGCGGCCATGTGGCCATTCCCCATGGAAAGTCGGACCACGTGGACCATGTGGGGATCGCGGTGGGCCGCACCAGGGATATGATCGACTGGGAATCTTACGATGGGGAGCCATCACGCTTGTTTTTTCTCTTTGCTGTCCCGGCCCACAGTGACGGAGCCAAGGACCACCTGCGCCTTATTGCGGAACTGGCCGGGAAATTGGGAAATGACAATACCATGAGGAGGCTGCAGACCGCGGCATCCTATGATGACCTGCTGGAGGCATTTTCATAAAGGAGACAAAGAATATGGCAGATACATTTATTGCACCCGGACGGATCATAAGCGGCAGACGGGCCCTGGACATGGCCGCAGATGCTGTGGCAAAGCTGGGAAAAAAGGCCCTGGTGGTGACGGATGATATCATGCGCCAGCTGGGGAATCTGGATAAGGTGACGGACATGCTTATGAAAGCAGGTGTTTCATATGCTGTTTTTACAGGAGTCAGCGGGGAACCGGATGACCGGATGATCCAAGCCGGCGTAGCTGTGTACCGGGAAGAAAACTGCGACTTTCTTGTGGGTTTGGGGGGAGGGAGCCCCATTGATTCCATGAAAGCCATTGCCATGATCGCGGCCTGGGGCGGCAGGCCGGCGGACTACATGGGCAGGACTGTTTGCGAGAAGCCGGCGCCCATGGCAGCTATCCCCACCACGGCGGGGACAGGATCGGAGGCCACCCAGTTCACCATTATCACGGATACGGCAACGCAGGTAAAAATGCTCTTAAAGGGACCGGGGCTTATGCCGGATCTGGCTGTCATCGACCCGCAGTTTACCATGACAGCGCCTCCTAAGATCACGGCAGCCACGGGCGTGGACGCCCTGACCCACGCCATTGAGGCCTATACTTCCAAAAAGGCCCAGCCCCTCAGCGATATCCTTGCGCTGTCTGCCTGCCAGAGGATCTTCGGCCATTTAAAAAATGTCTGGGAGCACGGAGATGAGGAGGAGGGCAGGAACCAGATGGCACTTGCGGCCCTGGAGGCGGGTATGGCCTTTAACAACTCCTCGGTCACCATTGTTCATGGGATGAGCCGTCCCATCGGCGCCCTGTTCCATGTGCCCCATGGCATTTCCAATGCCATGCTTTTAAATGTATGCCTGGATTATGCCAAGGAAGGGGCGGCGGACCGTTTTGCCCATATTGCGGTCAAGTGCGGTTTTGGGAAGCCGGGAGACAGCTGCCGCGAGGCGGCGGATAAGCTTATGGAACAAGTGGAAACGCTTCTCAGGGAGATCCGGATTCCCACCCTGGCGGAATACGGCATACAAAAGGAGGATTTTATGAGGGCGATCCCCAAGATGGCTGAGGATGCCATGGCTTCAGGAAGCCCGTCCAATACCCGCAGGGATGTTACGGTTCAGGAAGTGGAAGCCCTTTACAGGAAGCTTTGGAAAAGGGAGGAAATGTAATATGGAATACCTTTCATTTGAGCAGGACAGGAAATATGACCTGATTCTGTTAGGCAGGATCGCAATTGACTTTAATCCCCTGGATTATTATAAGACATTGGCGGAGAGCGAAACCTTCCGCAAATATGTAGGAGGTTCGCCGGCCAATATCGCGGTGGGGCTTTCCAGGCTGGGAAAGAAATGCGGGTTTTTCGCAAGGGTCTCCCAGGACCGTTTCGGAGAATTTGCAGTAAACTTTTTTAAGGGGGAGGGGATCGACACCTCCCATATCAGGACGTGTGTAAACGGGGAGAGCCTGGGGCTTACCTTTACAGAGATTCTGAGCCATGATGAGAGTAGCATTCTCATGTACCGCAACGGCATCGCGGACCTGGCCCTCTGTCCGGAGGATATTGACGAGGACTATTTAAAGGAGTCCAAAGCCATCCTGATCTCGGGTACGGCCCTGGCTGCCAGCCCTTCCAGGGAGGCGGCCCTAAAGGCAGTGGCCCTGGCAAAAAAGAACGGCCTGCGGGTTATCTTTGACATTGACTACCGCGCTTACAACTGGAAGAATGAGGATGAGATCGCCTTGTACTACTGTGCGGTGGCAAGGGACAGCGATATTATTCTGGGTTCCAGGGAGGAGTATGACCTGACGGAGCGCTTCCTGGGACTGGACGGTACGGATGAGGCCTCCGCGGCTTACTGGTGTGCGGGGCAGGCATCGGTCGTGGTGGTCAAACATGGCAGGGAGGGGTCCACTGCCTATACCAGGGATGGAAATTCCTACTCCATCCGTCCCTTCCCGGTGGAGGCCCTGAAAGGGTTTGGAGGCGGCGATGGCTATGCCTCCAGCTTCCTCTACGGTATTTTTAACGGCCTGGAGATGATGGACTGCCTGGAACTGGGATCCGCCTCCGCCTCCATGCTGGTGGCATCCCACGGGTGCAGCCCGGATATGCCCACAGTGGAAGAGCTGAAGGCATTTATCAAAAAGGAAAAAGAGCAATACGGCGAAATGGTGGCCAGAGTGGAGTGATCAGTATGGAAATGAGGAAGATCGGTAAAACAGATATACAGGCCGCCGTCCTGAACTGTTACAAAAAATCAAACGAAAAGAGGATACGACCATGAAAATTGCAGTACTGAATGAATTTAGCCAGGCACCTAAAAACGGGATCATCCTGAAGGAGTTAAAGTCTGTTGTGGAGCCAATGGGTCACCAGGTGTTTAATGCCGCCATGGAGGTTCCACTCACTGATCAGGACGTTCCGGAAGCATACACGCAGGAGAATCCGCGCCTGACCTACCTGCATCTGGGAATCATGTCCGCGTTGCTTTTAAACTCCGGCGCAGTTGACTTTGTGGTCACAGGATGCGGTACGGCCCAGGGAGCGCTGATGTCCTTAAACATGTATCCCGGCGTTGTGTGCGGCTACTGTATTGAACCCACGGACGCCTACCTGTTTTTGCAGATCAACAACGGAAACGCCCTTGCTATTCCATTTGCAAAGGGCTTTGGCTGGGGGGCTGAGATCAATTTAAACAATATTTTTGTCAAGGCGTTCGGATCACCTAAAGGAATGGGGTATCCGGACGGCCGCAAGGAGGCCCAAAACCGCAATGCAAACCTGCTGTTTGATGTAAAGAAAAAAGTTGCAAAGCCTCTTTTGGATGCCCTAAGGGCTTTGGATCCCCAGATGGTGAAGGAGTGTATGATCCCCAGATTTCTTGACTGCTTCTACGCAGGCTGCCAGGATCAGGAGATCAGGGCCTTTGTGGATGAGATGGCTGCCTCCAAAGGCGGGAATTAAGAATGGTGGAACATGTCGGGGAACACAGCCTTATAGGGCAGCCGGACCACGGGAGGATACGTCCCCTTAAAAGGGAGGAGATAGACCGTGTGCTGGACCGGATGACGGAGGGACTTCCTAAAGCAGGGAGGATCCTTCTGGTGCCGCCGGACATAACAAGACTGTATTCCTTTGCAGGGGTCATAACCTCATATTTATACAAAAAACTGTCTGTTGACGCCCTGGTTCGTATTCTTCCGGCCACCGGGACCCACCGTCCCATGACGCCCAGGGAGCGCTGCCTGCTCTTTGGCCGGGATATCCCGGACCACGCCTTTCTCATCCATGACTGGCGCAGGGATACGGTGGATATCGGAACCGTGCCGGGGTCTTACTGCGCTGAAGTATCAGCAGGCAGATATACAGGGGATATCTGCGCCCAGGTCAACCATCGCATAGTGGACCAAAGCTATGATCTGATTCTGTCCATCGGCCAGGTGGTGCCCCACGAGGTCACAGGGATGTCAAATTACACCAAGAACATACTGGTGGGACTGGGAGGGCCCAGGATCATCAATGAAAGCCATATGCTGGGCGCAGTCTGCAACCTGGAGACGATCATGGGAAACACCGACACGCCTGTGAGGGCGGTGTTTGACTACATTGAGGAGCATTTTCTGAAACAGGCGCCCCTTATGTATATCCTTACCGTAACCTCCCGGGCAAGGGAGGACACGAAGGTCCACGGGATATTCACAGGGGCCTCCAGGCAGGTATTTGAACACGCCGCATCCCTTGCCCGGAAATGCAACATAACATACCTGCCAAAGGCTGTAAAAAAGGTGGTGGCCTATCTGGAGCCGGAGGAATTCTCCTCATTTTGGGTGGGGAATAAGGCGGTTTACCGCACCCGCATGATGATCCGGGACGGCGGGGAGCTGCTGGTCATTGCTCCGGGCCTTACGAACTTTGGGGAGAATCCGGAGGTGGACCGGATGATCCGCAGATATGGTTACAGGGGGACGGAGCGCACCATGGAGTTGGTGAGGAAAGGGAGCTTTGCCGATATGGCAATGGTCCCGGCCCATATGATACACAGCTCTTCGGAGGGAAGGTTTAAGATTACATACGCCGTGAACCCCAGGAAGCTGCCGCTCCGGGAGGTACAGGCAGCCGGGTATGGATGCATGGATGTGGCGGAGGCGCTGAAGCGATATCCTGTCACCTGTATGGAGGACGGGATGCAGAGGATGGAAGACGGGGAAGAGATTTATGTGGTAAAGTCCCCTGCCCTTGGGGTATGGAAGGCGAGAAGGGATTGAGACTCCCGGCGCGGCCATAAGGTCCGGTAGAACTGAAAATCTTATGATAATAATAGAGCTGTGCGTTGGGATATCCCGCGTCACGGCTCTTTTTTGTATCAGATGTCGCTGAAGCGGCCCGCCGCAGGCGGAAAATCCAGTTCGCAGGATTCTTTGTTTTGTTAGATGCTGAGATTTGGAAAATAACAAACAAACTTTGAGGAATCCTTTATTTTAATTCTCCCATTTTACCATTAATATAAATGTATCAAAATGCTGGAAAACAAAAAAGAAAATGGATAATGACCGTGCAGTTTGACGGTGAAAATATGAGAGGGGGAAATAGAGAAATGAAAAATGCCCGGAATGTAGCTGCGGCAAAAGGAGGAAGAATGAAAAATGACGGTGCTCTGCGCACCCAGCTTTTTCCATATCTTCTGGTTGCGCCCACTGTGATTCTGATCCTGTCGTTTTTGGTATATCCCATTGCCAGGGTTTTTTATCTAAGCTTCCAGAATTATGACCTTACCCAGGCCTGGAAAGACGGATTTGCGGGATTTAAGAATTATCAGAAACTGTTTCATGATGGAAAGTTCTACAGTTCCCTGACGATTACAGCAAAATGGGTTCTGACCCAGGTGGTGGGGCAGCTGGTGCTGGGAACCGTGGTGGCGCTGCTGCTGAACCAGAAGTTTAAGGGCAGAGGCTTTGCCAGGGCCATATCCCTTGTGCCGTGGGCCGTATCCGGCGTGCTTGTGACCATGCTGTGGACCCTGATGTATGACCAGAGCTCAGGCCTGATCAATGATATGCTGATGAAATCAGGTATCATTTCAAAAAAGGTTGCATGGCTGGCTGATTCCAGAACCTTCTTCCCTGCGGTAAACATTGCGGAGCTGTGGAGGGGAGTGCCCTTTTTTGCCATCAACATCCTGGCAGCGCTGCAGTCCATACCGGCAGATGTATATGAGTCCAGCGCCATTGACGGATGCGGGCCGGTGAAGAATTTCTTTTACATCACCCTTCCCTACCTGAAGGAGAGCATTATATTTGCAACGCTTCTCCGCGGCATATGGGAGTTTAATTCCATTGACATGATCTTCACCATGACCAACGGGGGTCCTATGGACAAGACCACAACACTGCCGATCTATATGATGAAGACAGCCATTATCAAGGGAAATTACGGATATGGCTCCACCATCGGAGTGATCGCATTCCTGATCCTTCTGGTGTTTGCGGTCTTCTATATAAAAGTCAGCGGTTTCGGAGGTGAGGAAAATGAGTAGGAAACAGAAAACTGCAGCTGCCAGGATTGCAGTACTATACATACCTTTGTTCATTGTATTGGCGTTGGTCCTTATCCCGTTTTTGTGGGCTGTGTCCACATCCTTTAAGACCATACCGGAATTTCAGTCCGAAACGCTTCATTATCTGCCGCAGTCACTGAATTTTGATAACTATTCCTATGTATGGGGCAAGAGCGGATTTTCCACCTATTTTGTCAACAGTGTGATCGTATCCTCGCTGTCGGTGGTTGTGGTGATTCTGCTGTGTATCTGCAATGCGTATGCCTTAAGCCGGTATAAATTCAGAGGAAAATCCGGTATGACCCTGCTGCTCCTTGGAACGCAGATGATGCCGGTGATCCTGTATCTGGTGCCCCTGTTTTCCGTATTTAAGACCATTAAGCTGATCGACAGCCCTGCGGCCCTGGTTATTTTCAATATTATTCTTCAGACTCCGTTTAATACGCTTCTGATGCGGAGCTTTGTAAACGGAGTTCCGAAGGAACTGGACGAGGCGGCCATGGTGGACGGAGCAGGACGGATGACGATTATGTGCCGGATCCTGCTGCCGGTGTTAAAACCGGGCATTGTGGCGGTAAGTGCATTTACCTTTATCGGATGTTGGAATGAGTTCCTGGTGGCATTTACATTTATACAGACCCAGAGGAAATTTACCATTCCGGTAGGACTTAAGACCATGATCGGAGAGTATTCTGTCAACTATCCGGCCCTTGCTGCCGGAAGCGTGATCGCTCTCATCCCTCCTGTGATCCTGTTTGCCATTATCCAGAAGCATCTGGTGGCGGGACTCAGCGCCGGGGCGGTAAAAGGCTGATTGTAAAAAGCTGATCGTAAAAGCTGATTCACCCATGATTTTTCTACATGGAACAAAATACATGCGGTTTCAGAAAACTATGATATAATTTTGAAGGAGGGTTTTATTTATGAAAAGAAAACAGGTAATGGCGGCAGCCCTGGCAGTTGTGATGGCGGCGGGAAGTATGCTCACAGGATGCGGCGGCAGCAAGGACAGCGGTTCTGCTGCACAGCAGAGCGGACAGGAACAGGCGGGTGCGTCCGGTCAGTCTGGTAAAAATCAATCCGGGAGCAGCCAGTCTGGTGAAGGAAACGGGGAGCAGACCACGGTTACATTCTGGGCAGCTGCCGTGACCGAAGAGCGCCAGGGATTCTTTGACTGGTTTGCCGGCTATGTGACCGAAGTGTATCCTGATATTAAGGTGGATATGCTGGGCGTTCCGGGTGATCTGAGTGATTACAGGCAGAAGCTGGACGTGGCGATCCAGGCAGGAACAGCGCCTGACATCACCAATGATTTCCGTCCGGAACTGGTACTCAATGGATATTATGAGAACCTGAACCCTTATTTTGAAAATTGGGAAGACAAGGATAAAATCAATGAAGCCCTGATTAAATCCAATAAGACATATGACCCCACCGGAGAAGGACTCTACGCGCTTCCATACAGTTCCCAGACTTGGAATATGTGGGTAAGACCGGATTGGCTAAAGGAAGTTGGAATGGACGTTCCCACCAACTGGAATGATTTCTTTACAGCCGTAGAGAAGATGACGGATGCGTCCAATGATAAATACGGCCTTTGTATCCGCGGCGGTGCAGGCAGCGCCAATACACTGGAGATGCTGATGTACGCATATTCCGGCCTGGACCACTATTTTACCGAGGACGGAAAATCCACCATCAATGACCCAAAGAATGTGGAATTTGTACAGAAATATCTGGTAGACTGTTACAATGTATATACGGCTCAGGATGACCTGACCAAAGGCTGGGCGGATCTGGCTAATTCCTTCCAGTCCGGCAAGGCAGGGATCGTGGTGCATAACCTGGGTTCCGCAGCATCCATGGTACAGGCATTTGAGGAGGATTACAGCAAATTCCAGGCAGCCAAGTTCCCGGCCTGTGATGGCGGTTATGTGGTTCACGCAGGGCTGATGCCTCTGGGACTTTCCATGAACTCTCAGTCCCAGAATAAGGAAGCGGTCTGGAAGGTGATCTCCCTGTATCTGAGCAAGGAAGTAAACACCAAATATTGCCAGCTGTACGGCGAGATTCCGGCCAATATGGAAGCTGCGCAGGATCCATTTTTCAAGGATTCGCCTTACATGAGCGTGGGTGTTGACATTGAGACCAGCGCAGATGTGAAATTTAATGATACTCCATACTATCTTCCGACCTATTCCAATATCCAGTCCGATATGGAGTCCAATATCCAGGCAGTTATGTCCGGGGAAATGACCCCGCAGGAACTGCTTGACACATGGGCGGCAGCTCTGGAAGAAGCGTATGTGGATTATAATGAATCCGTAAAGCAGTAATATTAAAATAATGGCCGGACATTCCGGCAGACCAGGGGCACTGAAAAGTGCCCTTGTTGTGGAATATGATAAAGATCCGGCGGCACGGGGGAGAAGGAGGCACAGCCAATGGCATACAGAAGCAGGCGAACATTTCAGAAGCAGGTCATGAGGACGTTTCTTCCGGCCACGATCCTTCTTATCCTGTTTTCCGGCATTATGATGTACATGCTGGGGGCCGGGCAGGTAAAAAAGAATGCCAGATACCTGATCGCCAACACGACCAGGCAGACCGCTGCCGTGGTGGACAGTAAGCTGGAGCTGACACTGGGGAAATGCAGCGAGCTTAACAAGACCCTGGCCCTGTGGCGAATGGTGAACCATCCTTATACGGAGGACAGCAAAACCAATGAATACCAGGATATGATCACGGTCCATAAGTTTCTTCAGGGGATCTACAATGACAGCAACGGAGCTATTGACTCCATTGCATTCCAGACCGTTTACGGCAACCGGCTGAACGTCTATTACGATATGGTTTACGATTATTCGCACTTAAGCTGGGACAGTTTTGAGGACGGCAGACGTGATTCCCTATTCTGGGTGAACGCCCATGCGGATGAGGTATTTTCCACAAGGATCCCCAGGGAGGTATTTTCCCTTGTCATCCCCTATAACAATACAAAGAAAGAGTACACGGGGCTCTTGGTGATCAACTTTAAGGGAGATTATTTCCGGGAACTTTTAAACGAGGCGGAGATCAGCCGCAACGGCTATGTATTTCTGTTAAGTGAAGACGGCTGCCTGATGCCGGAGCCATCGGACAACCGGTCCGGGCTGAATGAGGAACAGCTGGACCAGCTTCGCGGTATGACGGGGAGCGGGGATTTTGAGATCTGGGATCAGGAATCCAGGGAGATGCTTGATATTCATTATACACCTTTAAAGGCTAACAGCTGGACAGCAGTATCTGTTACGCCTCATTCGGATCTGTACAGCACCCTGGATAATTTCAAGGCCGTATTCTTCATGATCATTGTGGCGGCGGCTATCCTTTCCGTGCTCGTAGCCGTGTTCTGTTCGCGCTATGTTTCCAGGCCTATTAAAGAGTTGTCGGAACAGGTGCTGGCATTTGAGAAGAACCGGGATATGGTCTTTGGCGTGAACGCGGGATACGAAATCACCACCCTGGCCGGCGGACTGAACCATTTAAAAACCACCATTGACCGGCTGTTGGAGCAGGTGCGGGAGGAGCAGAAGCAGAAATCCCACCTGGAACTGATGATCATGCAGTCCCAGATCAAGCCGCATTTTCTCTATAACACGCTGGGGTCTATCAAGGCTCTGGCGGATCTAAAGGAATCCCAAAAGGCTTCCTCCATGTGCGAATCGCTGATCCGGTTTTACCGGATCAGTTTAAGTAACGGGAATTCGGTTATTACAGTGGGCATGGAAATGGAATTGGTGGACAATTATCTTCGGATATTGGAATACAGGTATGGGGAAAAGTTTGAGTATTCCTTTGAAATCGAGAAAGGTCTGGAACATGCCAAGATTCCGCGTATGATGCTGCAGCCGTTGGTGGAGAATGCGGTTTACCATGGAATCAAACCCAAGGACGGCGGGGGAATGATTCTGGTAAGCGGCAGGATGGAAGACGGCTTTATGGTCATAACCGTGTTTGATGACGGTGTGGGAATGGATGCAAACACGCTTGACCGGCTGCGGGAGGATTTAAAGGAGGAGGCAATCGCCCCGGGCAAACAGGGGGGATTTGCCATGCGCAATGTATATATGAGGCTGAAGGGATTTTATGGGGAACAGGCTGGGATGAAGATTGACAGCGTAAAGGATGTCTACACCCAGGTACAGATCATGGTACCCCTGGATGTAATGGAGGGAATCGCTTATGTACAGACTGATGATCGTGGATGATGACGAGATGCTGCGCCGCGGCCTGGTGCAGAATGTGGACTGGGCCGGGCACGGGTTTGAGGTGGTTGCACAAGCTGCAAATGGGAAGGAAGCCCTTTGCAAAATGGATGAATCCATGCCGCAGCTGATCGTGACGGATATCCAGATGCCGATCATGGACGGTTTGCAGCTGACAGAAACCATCAGCAGGCTGTATCCGGAGGTGAAGATCGTCCTGCTGACCGCATATGAGGAATTCGAGTATGCAAAAAAAGCATTGGAATATAAGGTAAGCCAGTATGTTCTGAAATACGAAAGCCAGGATGCGGTTTTGGACGCCGTGCTCCAGGCTGCCAGACAGATTGAGGCGGAGAGTGAGAGCCGGCTTCTTAGGGGGAAGAGCCTGGATATGCAGTGCAGGAATTTTTTCCGTGAGATCAGCTGCAATAAGATGGAATTGGGGGAAATCCAGGCCCAGGCTGGCCGCCTGGGAATCAGCCTTTCCTGTGGACGATGCCGTATGGCGTCATTTAAGATCGAGTCTCTGAAGGCCATGGATGAAATTCCATTTCTGATTCAGACCAAGGAATGGTTTTATGCCATTGAGGAGGCTATCCGGGCAGTGTGCAGGGAGGCCGGGTATGATCTGTCTTTCTTTCAGGGGAAAGAGTATTTGAACGCGGTTATCATGGAAGGGGAAAATGAACCAAGGCGCAGCCGGGAAGAGATACAGAGCAGTGGACGGCCGGATCTGCGGGATCTTCTTGGGGATGCTATGTCCAGACTGATGAACCGGCTTGATATCCACCTGTATGCCGGGATCGGCCGTTGGTATGAGACCATTGACCGCATCCATGATTCCTATATGGAGGCTCTCAAGATCAACAATCTGCGGGACGTGCTGGACCGGGAATATCCAAAGCGGCAGTATCCCATTCTGGAGTACAGCCCGTATATGTTTGCCGAGGAGACGGCGGAGGAATTGGTGGGCAAGGTGAGCAGTTATATCAATATGTGTTTCGCAAAGACGGACCTGTCCCTGGAGCGGATCGCAGACCAGGTTCATCTGTCAGCCAACTATGTCAGCACTTTATTTAAGAAACATTCCGGTATGAATATCAGCGATTATATCATAAAGATCCGCATGGAGCATGCGGCCGGCCTGCTTTCAGCAACAAACTTTAAGACATATGAGATTGCCGAACGGGTGGGTTATACGAATTCACAGTATTTCAGCGTCCTGTTTAAAAAATTCTACGGCATGACGCCCAAGGAATACAGGAACCAGAATAAAATTTGACCATAAGGAGATTAGAATCATGGCGCAGATACAAAATCCCATATTAAAAGGATTTAACCCGGACCCATCCATTGTGCGGGTGGGGGAGGAATATTATATTGCAGTATCAACATTTGAGTGGTTTCCGGGAATCACTGTGTACCGTTCCCGTAACCTGCGGGACTGGGAGTTTGCAGCGGCTCCGCTGAATGACGACCAGAAGCTTGATCTGCGGGGAATCGATACGGCCTGCGGAATCTGGGCGCCAAACCTGACCTATGACAATGGACGTTTTTATCTTATCTATACGATTGTCTACACCAACCGTTCCCGTTTTAAGGATACCCATAATTTCCTGGTTACAGCTGAACACATTGAGGGCCCATGGAGCGATCCTGTATTTCTCAACTGTTCCGGGTTCGACCCGTCCCTGTTCCATGACGGTGACCGGAAATGGCTGGTCAATATGACCATTGACCACAGAATGGACAGAGCGCGTTTTTCCGGAGTGGATATCCAGGAATATGATGAGATGGGGAACTGTCTGAAGGGCCCTGTTTACCGCATTTTCCGGGGAAGCCCCATTGGAAAGACAGAGGGTCCCAACATGATGAAGCGGGGCGGATACTATTATCTTATCTGTGCGGAGGGAGGAACGGAATTCGGACACTGCGTAACTGTGGCGAGATCCAGGAACATCACCGGGCCTTATGAGGTGGACCCCCAAAATCCCATGCTCACATCCAAGGCAGATGATGATTATCCCATACAGAGAGCCGGACACGGACAGCTGGTACAAACCGCGGACGGCAGCTGGTATATGGCGCATCTGTGTTCCAGACCCGTGGACGGGTGCAGCATTCTGGGACGTGAAACCGCGCTCCAGAATATCCGTTGGACAGAGGATGGATGGTTCTGCCTGGCGGGCGGGGGGAGGCTCCCGTTTGGGGAGGCGAAGATGGATGCGGAGTTGGAGTTGCTTACAAAAGCAGAGAACGCTTCGGATAAAGTGGAAAAACAGGGAACGGTTTTATGCGCGTCCGGTAATATGGCGGAGGATTTTAACAGTCCTTCCCTCCCGTGGCAGTTCCTCACTTTGCGGGAGTCGGCCGCGCACTGCGGACTGGACCTTAATTCCAGGCCGGGCTGGCTTCGGATCCACGGCGGCAATTCCCTGTCATCCAAGTACCGCCAGGCATTTACCGCCAGGCGTCAGCAGGCATTTTCCTATGATGCGGTGACGAAGGTGGATTTCTGCCCGGGCGATTATCATCATATGGCGGGATTGGTGTGCTACTATAATTATGACAATTATTTTTATCTGAAGATCACCCGTGATGAGGAGCTGGGGCGCTGCATTCAGATTACGTCCGTCATCAACAGGGAGGTGGAGGACAGCCCTTGTGTATCAGTACCGGACAAGGGTGATCTGTATCTCAAGGCAAAGGTAAGGAGAGGAGAACTTACATTTTTTTACTCCACAGATGGAGAAAATTATGAAGCTGCAGGCAATGTCCTGGACATGCATGGGTTGTCGGATGAGCGGGTGAACGGGAATGGCTTTGCCGGCGCCATGGTGGGGATCGGATGCCAGGATCTCCAGGGGAATGGGGTCTGGGCGGACTTTGACTGGTTTTTGTATGAGGAGATCTGATATTTTGTAACTGTTCAGGGCACCCAGTTTCCTGTTGTCTCCCTTAAGAAATTCTAACATTTCCTTTAGAAAAAATTCCACAAATAGTCAGGGAATAGTCATGTGATGTTAAGGCATTTTCAAGGATTAAATCTAAGGTATATGATATGATAGATACATAAAAACAGATATAATCCACATATCCTTAATAAGGGAATGATCTGAGTGAATCTAAGTGGGAAAGCGGGTGAAGCAATGAAGGTGCGTAGAGGATTAAAATATATGGCAGCCGTTGTCTTGGCAGTGGGTATTTACCTTTGTGCAACGGTCATCATGGATGGCTATCATATGTACAGGGATGCGGTGGATGAGGTAAGCCTGGAGGACAAGGTGGCCTCTATCCGCGGCAAGGAAAACTATACCACCTATCATGAGCTTCCCGAGATCTATGTGGACGCGGTGCTGTCGGTGGAGGACCACAGGTTTTATAACCATCCGGGGATTGACGTGATCGCCATCGGCCGGGCGGTGTTTAACGATATACGGGCAGGAGCCTTTGTGGAAGGCGGAAGCACTGTGACGCAGCAGCTGGCCAAGAACATGTATTTTACCCAGGAAAAGGAACTGCAGCGCAAGGTGGCGGAAGTGTTTGTTGCCTTTGACCTGGAGCGCAATTACAGCAAGAATGAGATTTTGGAGCTGTATGTGAATACGATCTATTACGGAAACGGATATTACTGTGTTAAGGATGCCAGCCAGGGATATTTTGGAAAAGAACCTGGGGACATGACGGATTATGAGAGCACGCTGCTGGCCGGGATCCCCAATGCGCCGTCCAAGTACGCGCCCACCGTCAGCCAGGAGCTGGCAGGCAAGCGCCAGGAGCAGGTTCTGGCACGTCTTGTGAAATGCGGATATTTCACAGAGGAACGGGCACTTGAGACACTGGCTGCAGGGAATATGCTGTAGGCAGGTGTATGCTGTGGGTGAATGATTGCTGCGGATGAGTCCAAGGCGCATTGACGATGGGAATCCAGGATGATATGATGGAAGTATTCAGATTCAGGAGGAGAATACATGCAGATATCGTCCAGCTTAGGAACGAGCATTGTCACGGAAGTAAAGAAAATCATCCATGAAGATCTGACGTTCATGGATAAGAGCTGCCGTATTATTGCCTGTACGGATGAAAAACGGATAGGGGATTTCCATGAGGCCAGCAGGAAGATGCTGGATGAGGGCCTTAAGGAGCTGACGGTGCCGGATGATGATACATATCAGGGAACCCGGTCCGGGATTAACCTGACGCTGGAGATTGAAGGCCAGGTCGTAGGGGTCGTGGGCATCACGGGAAACGAAGAAGAGGTCAGCCGCTACGGACAGGTTGTAAAGAAAATGACGGAAATCCTGCTGCTGGAAAGTTATTTGAAAGAAGAAAAAATGCGGATTCGCAGCGCCAGAAACCGCTTTTTGCAGGAATGGCTGATGACGGATGAGCTGAGGATGAACTCGGCCCTGGTGGATGAAGGTATCTCTCAGGGAATCGATGTGATGGTGGCCAGACGGGTTGCGGTGCTTGAGCATACCGGGAATTCCATCATGAGCCAGGAGGATGTGGAGCGGATTGAACACAGGATCCGCCGCATCCTGAAAGAGGACATGCGCAATGTAAATGGCAGCAGCGGCGGAAGCTTTATCGTACTGATGAGCGAGCGCAGCGATGAGATGGCGGCGAAGCTGATTACCCAGATCCAGAAGGAATGCGGATATCAGCTAATTGCAGGCGTGGACAGCCGTACTGTAAGCGGCGGACAGCTTAAAGCCGGATATCTTCGGGCCATTAAGGCCCTGAACGGGGCCGCGGTGCGGGGAAACGGCGGGATTGCCTTTTACGACAGTATTTTATTGGAAATATTCATCAACGATATTGGACAGGCCACAAAGGAAGAGTTCATACAGCGGGTATTTAAGGGGTGTTCGGAAAAACGGATGAAGGAAGCTGTTCGTATTTTGAGGGTGCTCTATGAGTGCAACGGTTCCATCAACCAGGCTGCCGAGCAGCTGTACCTCCATAAGAATACGCTGCAGTATAAACTGAACCGGTTAAGGGAAAAAACGGGTTATGACCCGCGTAAATTAAGCTCGGCGCCTTATTACTATCTGGCGATCGCGTTTTATGAGAGCATGGAATGAAGGATATTTATAGAAAGAGGATTACTGCGGGCAGCGGTAGTCCTTTTTTGATAGATATTCGGACATATATGGAAATGGGTAATAATAGATAAGAATGTGTATGGAATAAAGTAAAAATAATACAAAACATACAAATGAGTTTGTTACACATACCATATTAATGCTATTAAATGTAGTTTCTATACCATATCGCCCATATTGGATTTATGATATAGTTAATTCATGAAACACACACAGAAACATCGATGAGGAGGGGGACATGGAGATAGAAATACCATATGGGAAATCTGTTCTATCAGCCGACATACCAGATGGAAGAATAGGAGCAGTGCTAACTAACCAGCTTCATGATTATGAGCCTCCCGCTCCGGCGGATGTACTGGTTGAGCAGGCGCTTGCATCGCCAATTGGAAGCCTTCCTTTATGTGAGCTGGCAAAAGGAAAGGAGAATGTGGTTATTCTGGCAAGTGACCATACCCGCCCTGTGCCCAGCAAGGCAATCATACCCGCCATGCTACGGGAAGTAAGACGGTTTAACCCACAGGTAAAGATTACAATCCTTATAGCAACCGGGTGTCACAGGGGATCAACCAGGGATGAACTTGTCCGTAAATTCGGCCGTGAGGTCTATGAACAGGAACATATAGTCATCCATGACTGTCTGAAGGATACCATGGCGGATTATGGAATCCTCCCATCGGGTGCGCCCCTATGTGTAAACCGGATTGGCGCCCAGGCTGACCTGCTGATAGCGGAAGGTTTTATTGAACCGCATTTTTTCGCCGGGTTCTCCGGGGGACGTAAAAGCGTGCTTCCAGGAATTTGCGCAGCCAGTACGGTTTATGCCAATCACAGTTCCGGCATGATTGACAGCCCATATGCCCACAGCGGCTGTCTCAAGGGGAACAGGATTCATGAGGACATGGTGGAAGGTGCGCGGCGTGTTGGATTGTGTTTTATCGTAAATGTGGTCTGTAATGGCAATAAGGAGACTGTGGCTGCCTTTGCAGGGGATTTTGAGCAGGCCCACCTTGCAGGCGTCAGTTTCCTTAATGAGCTGTGCAGGATGCAGGTGGACGAGGAAGCGGGGATTGTCATCACGGGCAACGGCGGTTTCCCGCTGGACCAGAATATCTACCAGGCAGTCAAGGGAATATCCACAGCAGATATCATTTGCCGCAGGGGCGGTGTGATCATCATGGCAGCCGCCAGTGTGGACGGTCATGGGGGGAATGAATTCTATCACACATTCGCATGCGGGAAAACAGCAGGGGAAATCCTGCAGGATATCCTCAGCGTACCCCAGGATAAAACCCGGCCGGACCAGTGGCAGTCCCAGATTCTTGCAAGGGCAATGGCAAGGCATCCGGTCATTCTCATAAGTACGCAGCCGCCTGAATTAGTTCAGAGGATGGGACTCATACCTGCTGACAATCTTTCTCAGGCCGTTGAAATAGCGGATGGGATCTTAGGCACCAAGGAAAAAATCGTGGTAATACCGGATGGGGTCGGATGCATTCCTGCCCTGAAGGAAACATAGTGTACGGCAGTTAAAGGAGGAAAAATATGAGGGAAAAGGCAAAATTATCAGTGAGGAGTAAGAAGTGGGCCCTCCGGTGGCTGAGTATTGGTATCATACTCATTTTAATCAGCTGCGTTGGAGCATCTGTTTTACAGACAAATTTCTATAAGACACAGGTATATACCTTTAAGGTGCCCACCAGCGGCGGAAAATACCTGTCCTGTAACATGTACCGGCCAAAGACAGCCAGTGCGGAAAATAAGGTCCCCCTGGTGATCGCCACAGCGGGAACCTATGCCAGTAAGGAGCAGATGGATATTCCGGGAATAGAACTTTCCAGGCGGGGGATTGCGGTTATTACCTTTGATCCCTACATGCACGGACTCTCCAGCGGCGGCACGGAACCCTATGACCAGTTTGCCTGGACTGACGCGGGTATGATTGCGCTGGTTGAGTTTGCAGCGGCCAATCTGGATTTTGTAGATACCGGGAGAATCGGCGTGACCGGCCATTCTCTGGGAGGACGTATTATTTCCAACACGCTGGCCCATTATGGCGTGGCCTACGAGAAGGCGCTGGCCCAGGAGCCGGATTCTGAGGGGGGTACGGAGATTACGGAAAAAGAGCAGGCATATGCCCGGTCCCAGAATAAGGTGATGGCGGCATTTGCCTCCGGTGTACAGACAAGCGAGATTTCCTTTGGCGTAAAGGACGATACCTTTGCAATTCATGGAATCAAAGGCGCGCCCGAAGATAAGGAGATGCCTCAGAGGGCTTACGCCAGCGTTGCTGTATATAATGGATTTAATGATGAGTTTGGCCGTGGGAATTATCAGGTGGACGGTGTGGCTTATGATTTAAGCGTGCATCCCGACATGATTTCCCTGGTGAACAGCGTGCTTGTGCCGGAGGATAAGGTGGATACCATAGAGATTGACCATTTTTATGGAAATGCGGGGGATCACACGCTGCGTGTGGTGTATAATCCGCCGGAAGTCCACGCTTATGAGCGCTTCTCCACCACGGAGGCCAGGGAAATATCTGATTTCTTTACAAAGGCCTTTGAAATGGAAAATCCCGTTACGCCGGAGAATCAGTTATGGCTTTTGAAAGAATGCTTTAATTTCCTGGGCTTTATCGGAATGTTTCTGCTCCTTGTGCCTCTGGCTTCGCTGTTCATGCGCCTTCCGCTCTTTGCAGAGCTGGCAACGTCCGTACCGGAGAAGCTGCCCGCCCTTAAGTCCGGCCGCAGCAAGCTGATTTTCTGGGGAACCTGGCTGTTTTCAGCAGTGGCATCCTGGCAGTTTTTCCTTCCCGCCATCGGAATATCAACGGCCCTGTTCCAGGTGCAGTCAAAGCAAGGTACGCTGACCTGGCTTTTCCCGCAGAAGATGACAAACTTTGTATGGGTCTGGGCTATCTTTAATGCCATTGTAGGGCTTGCACTGTTCTGGCTCAGCTACCGTTTTAACGGCTCTAAAAACGGCGTTACCCCTAAAATGTGGGGGATTAAAACAAGCGGAAAAGAGCTGCTTAAGAGCCTTCTTCTTGCCTTCACCGTATGCGCCTGCTTTTTTAGTGTGGTTTTTCTCGCCAATTATTTCTTTGTGGCGGATTTCCGCATCTGGGTGCTTGCCATCAAGGTATTTAAGCCCATACATATCATTTATGCCGTAACCTATGCCGTTATGTTCTTCCCTTACTATTTTATGGTATCTGTATCAACCAACAGCTCACGGCGTGTGGAAGGGCAGAAGGAATGGGTGAATCTGCTGATTTGCGGAATCGGTAATATCCTGGGCCTTGCCCTGATGCAGTTTGTAATGTACAGTAACGTGTACGCCACGGGAATCAACCCTTATGGAACGGCCTGCTTAAACTGCATCCAGACCTACCAGCTTCTGGTACTTTTATTTATCGTCCCATACCTTTGCAGGTATCTGTTCAAGCTTACAGGAAAGGTGTGGCTGGGAGCCATGATAAGCTGCCTTACAGTGGTAACGATTAATGTTGCAAACTCCATGCTGCACATTCCGGCATAGAATGGAAATCATGCCAGGTCCCGGTAAGTCCCAATTATTATGAGTCTTTACAATTCATATAGAATCTGTTAGAATGAGAAAACAGCTAAAAAGCGTTAGATACCCCCCATCGGTGCGTATCTAACGCTTTAAGGCGTGTCGTCAGGACATGCCGCGGCACCGGTTTGATATCAGATGGATGAAACAGGACAGAGGGACGTAAAATGAGCGGAATATGGGACAGAATAAAGGGTATACTGGGATGGGGAAAAAGGGAACCGGGTAAGAGGGAGGACGACAGGGTCATGTATATCATAGCGGGTTTGGGCAATCCCACAAGGGAATACGAGAAGACAAGGCATAATGTGGGATTTGAGGTCATTGATGTGCTGGCCGATATGCTGGGCACCACGGTTGAGGAGAAAAAGTTTAAGGGACTTTACGGCAGGGGGATCATAGGCGGTGAGAAGGTCCTGCTTTTAAAACCTCAGACCTTTATGAACCTGAGCGGCGAGAGCGTAAAGGCGGCTGCGGATTTCTATAAAGTGGACCATGAACATATTATTATCATATATGATGATATCAGCCTGGATGTGGGGCAGCTGCGGATCCGCAAAAAGGGCAGCGCGGGCGGCCATAATGGGATCAAGAACATCATCGCCCACCTGGGGACCCAGGAGTTTTCGCGGATCCGGGTGGGAGTAGGCGATAAACCTAAGAAGATGGACCTGGCGGATTATGTGCTGAGCCGTTTTTCCAAAGAGGACCGTGTGCTTATGGAGGATGCCTTTAAGGACGCGTCAAAGGCGGTAAACGTGATGATCACGGAGAGTGTGGACGCAGCCATGAATCAGTTTAACGGCCATAAGGCCTGATGTGAGGTAAAGGGTAAGATGGAAAATCCATTGTTGGAATTACAGGAATATGACAATCTGGTCCAGGCTCTGAAGAAGGAAAAGGGCCCTCTTCAGGTGACAGGGACCCTGGATTCCCAGAAGGTTCATCTGATGTATGAGCTGGGGGAGGAGACAGGGGTTCCCTGGAAACTGGTGGTGACCTATGACGATACCAGGGCCAAGGAAATATATGACGACTTCCGGAATTTTACAAAGCAGGTGTGGCTGTATCCGGCCAAGGACCTGCTGTTCTACAGCGCGGATATTCACGGGAACCTGATGACACGCCAGAGGATCGCGGTCCTTAAACACCTTATGGAGGAAAAAGGGGGTATTATCGTCACCACCATGGACGGCCTTATGGACCATCTGCTTCCGCTGCAGTTTCTAAAGGAGCAGGCCATTACGGTGGAAAGCGGCCAGGTGATCGACCTGGACCTGTGGAGACAGCGGCTGACAGCCATGGGATATGAAAGGATGGCCCAGGTGGATGGCATGGGGCAGTTCTCCATCCGCGGAGGGATCATTGACATTTTCCCGCTGACAGAGGATGTGCCCTTTCGTATTGAACTATGGGATGACGAGGTGGATTCCATCCGGACCTTTGACCTTGAGAGCCAGCGCTCCGTGGAGCAGCTGGATGAAGTGACCATTTATCCGGCAGCGGAGGTGGTGCTGGATAAAACACAGCTGGATGCCGGGATCGCACGCCTTAGAAAGGAAGAAAAGACCTATGAGAAGGCGCTGAGGGACCAGCACAAGCCGGAGGAAGCCCATCGGATCCACTCCATCATAGAGGAATTGTCGGACGGACTGGAGGAAGGCTGGAAAATAGGCGGGCTGGACGCATATATACGGTATTTCTGTCCTGATACAGTCTCCTTCCTGGAGTATTTTCCCAGGGGAGAAAGCGTGGTTTACCTGGATGAACCGGCCAGGCTGCGGGAAAAGGGAGAGACCGTGGAACTGGAATTCAGGGAGAGCATGGTGCACCGCCTGGAGAAAGGATATCTCCTTCCGGGGCAGACAGAGCTGCTTTACCCCGTGGCAGAGGTGCTGGCCAGGCTGCAGAAGCCGCATACGGTCATGCTTACGGGGCTGGACCAGAAGCTGCCCGGCATGAAGATAAACCATAAGTTCAGCATTGATGTGAAGAATGTTAATTCCTATCAGAACAGCTTTGAGATCCTGATCAAGGATCTGACCAGGTGGAAAAAGGAGGGCTACCGTGTAATCCTGCTCTCCGCTTCCAGAACAAGGGCCAGCAGGCTGGCCAGCGACCTGAGGGAGTATGATCTGCGGGCTTACTGCCCGGATGGAGGGGAGGATGCCGGTGACAGGGAACCGGCCGCCCATTCCAAGGTAAAACCGGGGGAGATCATGGTCACCTACGGCAGCCTTCACCGTGGCTTTGAATACCCGCTTCTCAAGTTTGTCTTTATCACGGAAGGCGATATGTTCGGCGCTGAAAAAAAGAAAAAGCGCAGGAAGAAAACCAACTACCAGGGAAAGGCGATCCAAAGCTTTTCGGAGCTGTCCGTGGGCGATTACGTGGTCCATGAGGAGCACGGGCTGGGTATTTATAAAGGCATTGAAAAGGTGGAGCGGGATAAGGTCATTAAGGACTATATCAAGATCGAGTATGGGGATGGAGGAAATCTCTACCTGCCCGCCACCCGGCTGGAGAGTATCCAGAAATATGCAGGAGCGGACGCCAAGAAACCAAAGCTTAACAAGCTGGGCGGTTCGGAGTGGAACAAGACCAAGACCAGGGTCAAGGGGGCGGTCCAGGAGATTGCCAGGGATCTTGTAAAGCTCTATGCAGCCCGCCAGGAAAAGAACGGGTTCCAGTACGGACGCGATACGGTGTGGCAGAATGAGTTTGAGGAGCTGTTTCCCTATGATGAGACAGATGACCAGATGGATGCCATTGATGCGGTGAAGGCAGATATGGAGAGCCGCAGGATCATGGACCGGCTGATCTGCGGAGATGTGGGCTACGGCAAGACGGAGGTGGCCCTGCGGGCAGCCTTTAAGGCGGTCCAGGACAGCAAGCAGGTGGTTTATCTGGTGCCCACCACCATTCTGGCCCAGCAGCACTATAACACGTTTGTACAGAGGATGAAGGATTTCCCGGTCCGTGTTGACATGCTCTCCCGGTTCTGCACCCCGGCCAGGCAGAAGAAGACCCTGGAGGACCTGCGAAAGGGGATGGTGGATATTGTGATCGGCACCCACCGTGTACTGTCAAAGGACCTGCAGTTTAAGGATCTGGGGCTTTTGATCATAGATGAGGAGCAGCGGTTCGGCGTTGCCCATAAGGAGAAGATCAAGCAGCTGAAGGAAAATGTGGATGTCCTCACCCTGACGGCAACACCCATTCCAAGAACCCTGCACATGAGCCTGGCTGGCATCCGGGATATGAGTGTTCTGGAGGAACCTCCGGTGGACCGGACCCCGATCCAGACCTATGTGATGGAATATAACGAGGAAATGGTCAGGGAAGCCATTAACAGGGAACTGGCAAGAAACGGACAGGTGTATTATGTATACAACCGGGTGACGGACATTGATGATGTGGCCGGCCGGATCCAGGCACTGGTGCCTGAGGCCGTGGTCACGTTTGCCCATGGACAGATGCGGGAGCATGAGCTGGAGCGGATCATGGCTGATTTCATTAATGGGGAGATCGATGTGCTGGTATCCACCACCATCATTGAAACGGGACTTGATATCCCCAATGCCAATACCATGATCATCCATGATGCGGACCGCATGGGCCTTTCCCAGCTGTACCAGTTAAGGGGACGTGTGGGCCGGTCCAACCGGACCTCCTATGCCTTTCTCATGTACAGACGGGATAAGCTTTTGCGGGAGGAGGCTGAGAAGCGGTTGCAGGCCATCAGGGAGTTTACGGAGCTGGGATCAGGCATCAAGATCGCCATGCGGGATCTGGAGATCCGCGGGGCGGGAAATGTCCTGGGAGCGGAGCAGCACGGCCATATGGAGGCAGTGGGATATGACCTGTACTGTAAAATGCTCAATGAGGCTGTTCTGGCCCTCAAGGGAGAAATGCCTGAGGAGGATTCCTACGAAACCGTGGTGGAATGCGATATCGATGCGTACATTCCAGCCGCTTATATTAAAAATGAATATCAGAAGCTGGATATTTATAAGAGGATTTCTGCCATCGAGACAGAGGAAGAATACATGGATATGCAGGATGAGCTGATGGACCGCTTTGGGGATATCCCCCGCAGTGTTGCCAATCTCCTGATGATCGCGGCTCTCAGGGCATTGGCCCATAAGGCTTATGTAACTGAGGTGATGGTCAACCGCCAGGAGGTAAGGCTTTTGATGTACCAGAAAGCCAGGATCCAGGTTGACAAGATCCCTGAACTGGTACAATCCTTTAAGGGCGATTTAAAGCTGGTTCCGGGTGAAGTACCCTCCTTCCACTATGTGGACAGAAGGAATAAGAACCAGGACAGCCTGGCCATGGTGGAAAAAGCAAAGGAGATATTAAAGGGGCTGTGCGGACTGAGGTTATAGGGAGAGGGAGTCATGTTCTGTCTTTTCTTCTTCCTTGATCTCCCAGTGGATCAGGAAGGTCAGCGCGGCACGCAGGGCAATGATGCCGGCCACGATCCCGATCTCCTTCCACTCGCGCACCACCACGGTACGCAGGATCTCACTTCCCATCTTAAACTCCAGACCCATGGCCAGGCCTTTGGCCAGGTATATCTTGGTGTCGGGGGAGTGGCGCAGGAATTTAGAAAAGCCTGTAAGTCCGGAATAGATGATAATGCCCACGCCGATAAATTCAAATATGAGGATTGCTATGTTTGCTATCAGGGACAGCAGCGCTTCCATATGCTCCATTGTTCTGCCTTTCTATAGGTCGGTCCGGGGCTGGTGGTCTGCCACCGGTACCTGGATGGATTTTACCTTTACCCCGTCCACTTTGCCCAGATCTCCGGCAAATGAACTGATCTGGTTCTGGGTCCCATGCATTACGATGCTGATAACAGACACGCCGTATTCCCGGCAGGGAACGCCCAGGCGGGCAATGATCATGCTGGACTGGAGATGGAGTTTCTCGTTAACCATTGCCACAGATTCCGGATTGCTGATGATACAGCTTATGACAGCCAGACGGTCTTCCATAGAGTATGTCCTCCCTTTTGTGTTTTTAATCTGGGGTTACGTACACAGGGGGCCTTTGTGCCCTTGTACACTGATGGTATGATATCATGGGAATTGCGGTAAAGTAAAGACGTGAATTGTTAATTTTTAATTTAAGCTTGCTTTTTTCCATTGTCAGGAATATGATGGTAAATAATCGAATAAGACCTTTCTCTGATGCGAAGTAACCCTGAGATAAAGAGAGAGCGGAGCCTTCTGGCCATGTGCGCGTATATTTATGCGGTGACGCGCGGATTGGACCGGTTGTATTTTAGTTATTCTATCCTCTCTCTGTTTTCAGAGAGAGGATTTTTTGTTCCTATCAGCCCAACCTATTAAAATGTAAAGGGGAAAATGACTATGTTGAAAATAGCGGTTTACGGAAAAGGCGGGATCGGAAAATCCACCATCTCGTCCAACCTGTCGGTAGCTCTGGCAAAACGGGGATTTAAGGTAATGCAGATCGGATGCGACCCCAAGGCGGATTCCACCATACAGCTTCACCATGGAAATGGAGTCGCCTCCATTCTGGATACCATCCGTGCAAAAGGAGATGAGGCCGGCCTGGAGGAGTTGGTCACAGAGGGAAGCGAAGGCGTGCTCTGCGCCGAGGCAGGGGGACCCACTCCCGGCATGGGATGCGCGGGGCGGGGGATCATCACGGCCTTTGAGGCCCTGGAGGCACGCCATGCATTTGACATCTACCAGCCGGATGTGGTGATCTATGACGTGCTGGGGGATGTGGTGTGCGGCGGTTTTGCAATGCCCATCCGTGAGGGATATGCGGATAAGGTGTTCATTGTCACATCCGGGGAGAACATGGCCGTCTATGCGGCCGCCAATATTGCCAGCGCGGTGAAATCATTTGAAGCCAGGGGATATGCCAGCCTGGGCGGCATTATCCTCAACAGGCGCAATGTAAAAAGGGAACAGGAAAAGGTGGAGGAGCTGGCCCGCGACATGGGTACGGCCATCATCGCTTCCCTGGATTTCAGCCCGCTGGTTGGTGAGGCGGAGGAATTGGGACAGACCGTGATGGAGGCATTTCCGGACAGCGATGTTGCGGCAGGCTATCTAAAACTGTCGGATGCCGTGCTGGCGGCCTGCGGGGAAGATGAGGTGAAGGTGGCGTATGCTTAAGGATCTGCATGAGGTAAACAGCCGGGGAGCCGGCATTGAGATAGCGGATGTTTCCGGTCTGGCGCCCTTTGCATACGGGCTGGAGTACAGCGCGCCGGCCAGAGGAGGATGGACCATTGTACATATTGGCATGCTGCTGCCCGAGAGCCACCAGGTCTTTGTCTGTGCCCAGAGCTGTCTCAGGGGAGTGGTCCTGTCAGCGGCGGAGTTAAATGATTCCCACCGGTTCTCCACCATATCAGTGGACGAGGACTCTGTGCTGGAAGGCGACTGCGAGGAGATCATCATCCGGGGGGTCACCCATATATTGGAGGAAATGCCTAAGCTGCCCAGAGCGCTTTTATTGTTCACCAGCTGCATCCATCATTTTCTGGGAACTGATATGAAGCTGGTGTTTGGGGAACTGGACAGACGGTTTCCGCAGGTGGGGTTTGTGCAGTGCTGGATGAACCCCATTATGAGAAAGACAAAGATGCCGCCGGACCCATTTATGAGAAAACAGCTGTATTCCCTGCTGGAACCCGCGGAAATTTCCGAAAAGCAGGTCAATATCATTGGCAATAACCTGGCAGTCAGGCGGAGCTCAGAGTTGTACCGGATATTGGAGGAAAACGGATTTGCCCTAAAGGACATATGCACCTGCCGGGACTTTGAGGAATATAGGACCATGGCTGAAGGCTGCCTTAACATTGTCATACATCCCCTGGGCCGTCCGGCTGCCCAGGAATTGGAGGAACGGCTGGGACAGAGGTGGGTGTATCTGCCAGTGAGTTATAACTGGGATGAGATCAGCGAGCGCTGGAAATGCCTGTCGGACCTTTTAAATCTGGACTCAAAAAAGGTATGGAGGGATATGGAGGCGGACAGACTGCAGCAGGCTGCGGAACATGCACTGCGCACCCTGGCCCAAACCCTGTCTGACTGGTCCGTGGTGATCGATTACACCATATCCTCCCGCCCCTTGGGAATGGCTAGGCTTTTGGTAATGTGCGGTTTTAAGGTGGAGCGGATCTATGCTGATACCATATCTTCGGAGGAGGCGGACGTACTGGAGTGGCTGAAGATCCATTGTCCGCGTATTCTGGTCTGTCCCACGGTCTACCACAAGATGGCGGTCCTTCCCAGGACATTCTGCGGGGAAAAGTCCGGAAAGGTGCTGGCCATGGGACAGAAGGCCGCTTATTTTACAGGGACGGGGCATTTTGTGAACATGGTGGAGGACGGAGGCCTTTACGGCTACGGCGGGATCCTGGAGCTGGCAGGCCTTATGGAGGAAGCGGCCCGGGAAGAGAAAGACACGGAGAAACTGATACAGGTAAAGGGATGGGGGTGCTGCTGTTGAGAAGGACGAACCGCATTCTGCCGGTGTACTCGGCGGACATATCAGGGGTTTGCTCAGCCCTTTATGAGCTTGGGGGAATGACCGTGATGCATGATGCATCGGGCTGCAACTCCACTTATACCACCCATGATGAACCCAGGTGGTATTCCATGGACAGCATGGTATATATATCCGCATTGTCGGAGCTGGAGGCTGTTATGGGGGATGACGGAAAACTGGTGCAGGATATTGTGGATGCGGCAAAGAACCTCCATCCCAGATTTATCTGCATGGGGGGAACGCCCATTCCCATGATGATGGGAACCGACTTTAAGGGAATCGCCAGGATGATCGAGAAGGAGACAAAAATCCCCACCTTTGGCATTGCCACCAATGGAATGCATTCCTATGTACAGGGAGCAGGGGAAGCGCTGAGGCAGATTGCGGTGCGCTTCTGCCCTTCCGGGGAGGAACTTTGGGGAATGGCCGGGGAAGGCGCACACGATGTTTTACACGGCGCGCCTGCCGGCTCACGCGGTACCAGGCTGCGCGTCAATCTGCTGGGGGCCACGCCATTGGATTTCTCCCTGACGGGAAATGTGGCCGGCATGAAAGCATTCCTTGCATCCCACGGAATGGAGACCTTAAGCTGCTGGGCCATGGAAAGCAGTCTGGATGAAATGCGCCTGGCCGGACTGGCAGATGTGAACCTGGTGGTATCCGCGGCCGGTATTCCACCGGCCATGGAGTTGGAACGAAAATACGGAACTCCCTATGTGGTGGGAACTCCGGTGGGAAGAAGGGCGGCCCTGCGCCTGGCCGGACTGCTGCGTCTTGGAGCCGGGACAGGGAAGAGCCGGAGCCTGTTTGCAGGAGGGAACGGGCACAGGGACCCGTCAGACGGCCCGTCAGGCGGCCCATGGGGCGGCCCCGTGGATCTGGGGCTTACGGGACTTCCTGAGGACCTTTCCGGGGAACACATCCTGATCGTGGGGGAACAGGTGATTGCCGGCTCCCTGCGGTGCAGCCTGCGGGAGGATCTGGGAGCTGGGGATATTCATGTGCTGTGCCCCACGGAAGGCGGCGCGGACCTGGCTGAGCCGGGGGATATCCTGGTCTGGGACGAGGATGAGGCCATTGCGGCCATGGAAAAGAGTACAGTTGTCATTGCAGACCCTTTGTACCGCCAGGTATGTCCCGGGGACGGACGGCAGGTCTTTGTGGACTTTCCCCATGAGGCGTGTTCAGGGCGCATGTACCATGACAGAATGAAGCCGTTTGTGTGCGGCGTTTAGAATTGTCCGGAAGTCCGGGCAAAGGAGAGGAAGAGAGATTATGAAAAAGTTAACAGCAGTAATATTAAGTCTATGCCTTGGGGTGGCAGGCCTGACAGGATGCCAGGCAGACGCCCGGGGGACGAATGTGCAGGCATCGGATCACCAGGAAGCGGAAACCGCGGACCAGTCAGGACCTAAGACCATCACCGACCACGCGGGCAACCAGGTGGAGATCCCGGCGCAGGTGAACCGTGTGGTAGTCACGGACATTCTTCCCCTGCCCTCCATCATCACCGTATTCCTGGGCTCGGGTGAAAAGATCGTGGGTATGAATCCGGCCAGTATGAGCGCTGCAAAAACCGGGCTTTTGGGAGAACTGTTTCCGGATATCCTGAATGCCAGCACGGACTTTATGAACGGCAGCGACATCAATATGGAGGAACTGATGAAGCTGGAGCCGGATGTGGTATTCTACAATGCAGGCAGCAAGGAGATGGGGGAGGCCCTGACTTCAGCCGGATTCGCAGCCGTAGCAGTGTCTGTGAACAAGTGGGATTATGACAGCATTGAGACATATGATCACTGGGTGGAACTTTTAAGCCAGATCTTCCCTGAAAAAGGAGACACCGCAGACAAAGTATCCCAGTACAGCCAGAAAGTCTATGAAGATATCCAGAAGCGGGTATCCGGCTTGAAGAAGGAGGAGCAAAAGAATATCCTGTTCCTGTTTAATTACAGTGACACCACCATGATCACCTCGGGCAAAAAGTTCTTTGGGCAGTTCTGGTGTGATGCCGTAGGCGGACGCAATGCGGCAGAGGGAGTGGCGGCAGAAAATTCCAATGCCGTCATCAATATGGAGCAGGTCTATGAGTGGAACCCGGATGTGATCTTTATCACCAATTTTACCCCGGTACAGCCTGAGGACCTGTTTGAAAATGCAGTGGGGCAGGACGATTGGAGCCCGGTAAAGGCAGTACAGGACGGGCATGTGTATAAGCTTCCTCTGGGCACTTACAGAAGCTATACGCCCAGCACGGATACGCCCATGACCCTTTTGTGGATGGCTAAACAGGTGTATCCGGACCTGTTTGAGGATGTGGACATCACCAAGGAGGTGAAGGACTACTATCAGGCCATGTACGGTGTCAAGCTGAGCGATGAACAGGTGGAGAGGATGTACCACCCGGGCCGTGACGCGGCAGCGGGCTATAAGAAATAAAAAGTAAGGATGGATTAAACATGAATGTGAGAGATTGTTTGAGACAATACTGTACCCGGCTGACTGCCCCGCTTTGCGGTGCAGCTGCCTTAGATTCGGCCAGAATAGCCCACCCAGCCTCCTCTATCCGGGGCAGGTCATCCTCAGATCGGGACAGCCAGCCGGGCACAGAAATTGCACAGGCAATCTCCGGCGCCCGAAGGTGGAACCGTTACTGGACCCTGGGTTCCCTGGCAGTGATCTTCCTGTGTGCGGCTGGGGCAATGGCCGTGGGACGCTTTACCATTTCACCCAGGGAGCTGGCAGCCGTGCTGGTTCCGGGTGCATTCCCTGAGGTGGAGGTATCAGGCCAGGTCAGGACCGTGATCACCAATATCCGCCTTCCGAGAGTGATATTAGCCCTTCTGGCCGGCGGGGGACTGGCGGCGTCCGGCGCAGCCTTCCAGGGTCTTTTTGCCAATCCCCTGGCCACGCCCGATACCCTGGGCGCGGGAAACGGCGCATCCTTTGGGGCTGTGCTGGGCATCCTTTTAGGGCTTCCTGCATTCGGCATCCAGGTGCTTGCCATGGTTTTGGGTGTTGCGGCAGTGCTTATGGCCTGGAGCGTGGGCCGGGTCAAGGGAACCATGCCTCCCCTTATGATCATACTGGCAGGCATGATGGTCAGTTCCCTGTTTTCAGCCCTGGTGTCTTTGATCAAATATGCCGCGGATCCACAGGATGTGCTGCCCTCCATCACCTACTGGCTCATGGGAAGCATGGCATCCACCACAAAATCCACCCTGGTAATGGGAGCGCCCTTTATCGCAGGGGGAAGCATGCTTTTGTTCCTGCTGCGGTGGAAACTCAATTCCATGTCCCTGCCTGAGGATGAGGCAAAATCCCTGGGGATCCCGGTGAAGCGGATCCGCAGCCTGGTGATCGTGGGGTCAGCCATGGTCACAGCCGCCGTGGTATCCATGTGCGGCCAGATCGGCTGGGTGGGTCTTCTCATCCCCCACATGGTGCGGATGATATTTGGAAATGACAACAGCTCCGTAATGCCTGCCAGCATGGCTTTTGGGGCGGTGTTCATGCTTATCATTGACACCCTGGCCCGGTCCGTCACGGCATCGGAGATACCGGTATCCATATTGACAGCCCTTATAGGAGCACCCTGCTTCATACTGCTCCTGAGAAAGACAGGAGGAATCCGATTATGAAATTTGAAGTGAGAGACGGCGGATTTGGATATTCCCGCGGCCAGTACATTTTACAGAACGTGAACTTTTCCATGGATAAGCCGGAGGTGCTGTCCGTGCTGGGAGCCAACGGCGCGGGAAAGACCACGCTGCTCAAATGTATGCTGGGCCTTCTGGAATGGAAGACAGGAGGCACATACATTGACGGGGCCAACATTAAGGAGATCCCTTATCATCTGCTTTGGCAGAAGATTGGATATGTGCCCCAGGCCAAAGCGTCCGCTTTTGCATACCGCGCAGAGGATATGGTGCTCCTTGGAAGAAATGCCCATCTGGGTACATTTGGGCAGCCAAAAAAGGAGGATATGGACATTGCCCTTGCCTGTATGGAAGAGATAGGGATCAGCTATCTGAGAGGCAGGCTGTGCAGCAGGATCAGCGGAGGGGAGCTTCAGATGGTGCTCATTGCCAGGGCACTGGCGGCTGATCCCTCTATTCTGGTTCTGGATGAACCTGAATCCAATCTGGACTTCAGAAACCAGCTCATTGTGCTGGAGACCATTGAACGGCTGTGCAGGGAAAAGAGTATCTCTGCGGTGGTGAACACCCACTACCCGGAGCACGCCCTGTCCATTTCCCAGAAAGCCCTTCTCCTCACCCCCCGTGGTTTTACCATGTTCGGCCCCACAGAGGAAGTGCTCAGCGAGTCCCATCTGGATGAGGCGTTTGGGGTGGAGGTAAAACTGTATCCCCTTAAGCACAAGGACCGTACCTACACCTGTGTCCTTCCGGTGGGATTAAAAGAAGTCATGGAAAGAGGTGCGTGATGGATACCATAAAAGAACTGGTGGACCGGCTGGCAAAGCACCGGATCCTGGACAGGGAGGAATTTTGTTTCCTCATTGATCATATGACAAAAGACGGGGCAACCTATCTTTATGAAAAGGCCAGAAACGAAGCGTTAAACAGCTATGGGAACAGGATATTTGTCCGTGGCCTCATGGAATTTACCAATTATTGCAAGAACGACTGCTATTACTGCGGCATACGCAGAAGCAACCCAAAGGCGGCCAGATACAGGCTGACTCCGGATCAGATCATGGACTGCTGCCGGATCGGCTATGGACTGGGGCTGCGCACCTTTGTGCTTCAGGGCGGGGAGGATCCGTGGTTTACGGATGAAAAAATCGCTTATCTGGTGGAGAGCATAAAAAAAAGCTATCCCGACTGTGCGGTCACACTGTCCGTGGGTGAAAAGGATCTTCACACCTACAAGCGCTGGTTTGACGCCGGGGCGGACAGGTATCTGCTGCGCCATGAAACAGCCAATCCATGTCATTATGCCAGCCTTCATCCGCCTCAGATGTCCTCGGAACACCGCAAAGAATGCCTCAGGAACCTGAAAGCCATCGGATATCAGACGGGGTGCGGGATCATGGTCGGGGCGCCCTATCAGACAACGGAGCATATTGCTGAAGACCTGGAATTTATGTACGGCCTGCAGCCGGAAATGGTGGGGATTGGTCCGTTTATCCCTCATCACGATACCCCGTTTAAGGACCGGCCGGCCGGAACCCTGCGCCAGACCCTGCTGCTCTTAGCCATTGTCCGGCTGATGCTGCCCTCCGTCCTGCTTCCGGCCACCACGGCTTTGGGCACCATTGAGGAAAATGGCCGGGAGCAGGGTGTTATGGCAGGGGCCAATGTGGTCATGCCCAACCTGTCACCAGTGGATGTGCGCAAGAAATATATGCTCTATGACAACAAGATCAGCACTGGAGTGGAAGCTGCCACCAACATTAATGAATTAAAAAAACGTATGAAAGCAATCGGATATGAGGTGGTGACAGACCGGGGCGACTATAAGAAGCCATAAATCCTCATAATTACTTTGAAGGTTACTTTAAGTATAAATTCCTCTGTTTTACAAATACTACATTTACGGGCAACAAAGAAGATAAATGTCAGAGAGTAAAATGGAGGAATTTTTTTATGAAAGCTACAGGAATAGTAAGAAGAATTGACGATCTGGGACGTGTGGTCATTCCAAAGGAAATCCGCCGTACCCTGAGACTCAGGGAAGGTACGCCATTAGAGATATTTACGGACAGGGAAGGAGAGATCATTCTCAAGAAATATTCACCCATGATGGAGCTCACTTCATTTGCAGTACAGTACGCGGAGGCAATGGCCCAGTCCACCGGCCTGCTGGTATGCATCACGGACAGGGACCAGATCATCGCTGTAGCAGGCGGGGCAAAGAAGGATCTGCTTCAGCGCAACATCAGCCGCCAGCTGGAACAGGCCATCAATGAGCGCAACACGGTGATGGCTGCAAGGGATGACAAGGCATTCATCCATCTGGTGGACGAGGAACTGGAGGGCATATCAGCTCAGGTTGTGGCCCCCATTATCTGCGAAGGGGACGCCATCGGCGCCGTGGCTCTTATGAGCAGGGAAGCCAGGGCCAAGTTCGGAGATATGGAAATGAAACTGGCTGTGACGGCAGCCGGGTTTCTGGGCCGTCAGATGGAAGGCTGAGATTAAAGGGAAGCCATGGGCAACTTGGGCTTATGGGCTGTCGTTTACGGGTATGTCCCGGTACAGGAAAGGAGATATGATACCTGTGCCGGGATTTTTATCCTATTATTTAGGGCTTTTTTCCTGGTTACGTTTATGCTATACTGGCATTATTGATATTTGGAAATGTAATTTTACAGGCAGATTCAGCATTGAAAGGGTTTCCCCATCTCTGAAGCGGCAGGATAGAGCGAATTTGATCCGAGGCGGTATGATCTTCTTTTGGATAGGGAGGCCTCCGGCGCCAAGGCGAACCGGAACGTCACCATGATGGGGAAGATAGGGGTATACATAGATCAGAGATGAAAACAAAAGATTACCATGTCAGGGTACGCCTTCTTTTCCCGGTGTTCCTGGCGTCAGTTCTCCTTATGGCCATGGAAGTATGGGCCACGCCCGGAGTCAGGACGGAACAGGATCAGAGGACGGCCCAGGAGGAAGAGGAGAAGGCCCGGGAGGAGAAGGACAAGGCCCAGGAGGAATTGGATAAGGCCCGGGAGGAGGCGGATTCCCTGGAGCATAAGCGGGATGATACCCAGAAGCAGGCCCGGGAACTGGAGGATCAGCTTACCAGGCTTTTGATGCTTAGCAGTCTTCTGGAGTCTGATATGGAAGAACTGAAACAACAGATAGAGACGGCGGAACATGAATATGAGACAGCAGTACAGAACCGGGAACAGCGGTATGAGATGCTGAAAAAAAGGATCCGGTTTCTCTATGAGGAGGGAAATATAACTTACCTGGATATCCTGCTGAGGGCCAGGAATATCGGGGATGTGGTGAACCAGACCGAGTACTTTTCCCAGCTTTACCAGTACGATCAGGAGATGATCACACAATACGAGGAGATCAGGGTCCAGGTACTGGAGAAGAAGGCGCGGCTGGAGGGAAAGCAGTCTGAGATGGAGGTCATGGAACAGGAATACAGAGGACAGCAGACGCAGATCCGATCCATGATCCGCCAAAAGGAGCGGGAGTCAGAGACATTTTCAACCCAGCTCACAGAGGCCAGGGAACGGGCAGCCGGGGCGGCAGATAAAGTGCGCTTAAAGAATGAGGAGATCAGACGCCTGAGAAAGCAGGCTGAGGCCCGGCGCAGTGAGGAAGACAGGAGCAGGGAGGAAGCCCGGCGCAGGGAGATGATCAAAAGCCATGGCGGCACTTCCTTTGGGCGGGAAGTGGCTGATTACGGTCTCCAGTTTGTGGGCAATCCCTATGTATATGGGGGTACAAGCCTGACTAAAGGGGCTGACTGTTCCGGATTTACACAGTCCGTGTACCGTCATTTTGGGGTGAACATTCCCAGAACCTCCGGGGAACAGGCCGTGTTTGGCAGGGAGGTTTCCTATGAGGATATGGAGCCGGGGGATCTGGTCTGCTACTCCGGCCATGTGGCCATGTACATTGGGGACGGCAGGATCGTCCACGCCAGCTCCACAAAGGAAGGCATCAAGGTGGGATATGATCCGGCTTACCGGACCATTGTGTCCGTCAGAAGGCCGTGGCAATCGTGATAAAAGATGAAAAATACAGTGATTATGGGAGGTTTGGGAGTGACCGGCAGGAGAAGGTATGTGTGTAAAGGGGTTAAAATGGCAGCGGCGGCAGGTCTGTGTCTGGCAGTCTGGTGGTCTGCGGCTACAGCGGTATATGCGGATGAGGCCATCAAATCAGTGGCAGTGGCAGTGACCTCCTCCGTGGTTGCAAACGGGGACGGCGGAAGTGTGTCCGCAACGGCCGACAGTACAAAGTATCATGTGGTATCCTGTGATTTTATCAATGGAAAGTCCCAGTGGAAGGCCGGAGACATACCTAAGGTATCCATAGAACTGGCAGCCGAGGAGGGTTACTATTTTAACAGTATCAATGCTTCCGGCGCCCACATCCGGGGAGCGGACTATGTGACTTCCAAGAAAAGCGATGCCAAGCGGAGTCTGACTATGACGGTAAAGCTAAAAGGCGTAAAGGGAACCCTGGACCGCGTGGAGGACGCGTACTGGGAAGAAAAGCCTCTGGGCAAGGCCAGATGGGCAAAGGTGGAAGGCGCCTCCTCCTATGAGGTAAAGCTGTTCTGTGATGGAAGCATGGTCTATCATGTTCCCAGGACCAATTCGGTCAGTTATGACTTTTTCCCCTATATGACAGAGGCTGGGGATTATTACTTTAAGGTGAGGGCGGTTGCCAGGTCGGAGTCGGAATCCGATTATCTGAAAGCAGGAGACTGGGCGGAATCTGAGAACCAGGAGATCACCAGAAAGGACGCCCAGGCCGCCGGCAAGCGGTCCGTATCCACGGGAGTAAAGGGAGTAAACGAAAAGGATGGTACAGGTCCACAGTCCCAGGCTCCGGGCTGGGTCCAGGACCAGAACGGCTGGTGGTATAAAAATGAGGATGGGACCTATCCTGTGGGCAAGTGGAATATGATCGGGGATAAATGGTATCTCTTTGACATGAACGGGTATATGCTCACAGGGTGGCAGTGGAAGAACGACAGGGAGTATTATCTCACCTCCAACGGAGATATGGTTACAGGCTGGTTTCAATATAACAGGATCTGGTATTATCTGGATCCGGAACAGGGGAAGCTTACCGGAACATGGCTGCAGCAGGGGGATGACTGGTATTACCTGAACCCTGACGGAAGCATGGCCGCAGGATGGCTCTTATCCCAGGGCAGCTGGTATTATCTGGACCCGCGGGACGGCCGGATGGTGAAGGACCAGGTGGTGGGAGAATACTATATTGATCAGAATGGGATATGGGCACCGTAAACAGGAGGAGAATTGCAATGATACATATTTGGAAAAGGGCGGCAGGACTGATTATGAGTGCCTCGATTGCAGCGGCATTGTCCATCACATCCATGGCAGCTGCAAAGACGGAGACAAGAACCCCCATTACCAGCGTCTCCATCCGGGTGCGCTCGGATGTGCAGGCGGATTATGAACTGAATGAGGCCACTGTGTATACCACCACGGACAGTAACCTGTATACCATTGGCGCGTATAAATGGGCCAACAAAAATAAGGAATACTGGGAGCCGGGGGATGAACCAAAGGTACAGATCGAGATCCATGCCAGAAGCGGATACTATTTTAACCGCACCACGGGACCCAGCAAATTTCAGATTGACGGAGCCACCTATGCTTCCGTTAAGCGGACCAACAATGATGAGACGCTTCTGCTGACCGTGAAACTGACGCCGGCGTCCGGCACACTGGAGATACCGGAGAGCGCGGAGTGGATGGGATATCCTCCCGGAAAGGCCACCTGGTCTGCGGTTCCCTTTGCGGGGGCATATGAATTAAAACTTTACAGGGGAGATCAGATGATCCAGGGAGTGCCCAAGGTCATTGCAACCACATATGATTTTTATCCCAGTATGACCCTTCCGGGCACCTACCAGTTTCGGGTACGGGCAATACCAAAGGACTCGGAGGAACTTGGTTATATCACCGGCAGCGACTGGGTGTATTCGGACGAATGTGATATTGATGCGGATGAGGTGTGCAGTCTTACAGGCGCGGTGACCGGACCTGTAAAAAATGAACAGCTGACCCCGGCCCAGATCGGATGGGTAAAGGACAACGAGGGCTGGTGGTACAGGAACACGGACGGCACGTATCCCTCAGGTACATGGCAGAACATAGACGGGGAATGGTATCTTTTTGATTTCAGCGGATATATGCTTACAGGCTGGCAGACCAGGAACGGAAAGAGTTATTTCCTGGATATCAACGGGGTCATGAACACGGGGTGGATCCAGGATAACAGAAAATGGTATTATCTGGAGGAGGACGGAGCCATGCACACGGGCTGGCTGAATGTCCAGGGCCAGCAGTATTTCTTTGACCAGGACGGTTCCATGCATACAGGGTGGCTGATGGACAACGGCCTGTGGTATTATATGAACCCGGACAACGGGACCATGTTAAGAAACACCTCTGTGGAGGGAAGATACCTTGATTCTGAGGGAAGATGGAGGGGCTGAGAACACATGCAGCACTGATGACGGGAAGCCGGAATGGAAAATTCTGGCTTCCTGTTTTTTTGTATAAAAACTACATATTTTTCATTATGTGGTAAATTCTTACGGAAAAAATTACAAACTGGTTATAATTTTTTTAAAATTTGTTGACGAAGTGACCTGTTGGACGTATACTGAAGGCAGTGTAGAATATTGTTGAAACAAGGGGGATTACAGGGGGAGTTATGTTCATAGTGCCGATAACCAAAATGGACGTTATTACGTCTTTAGATAAAATGCACAACACACAGTCCGCCGGACAGGCCGGCAGGAAAACCGAGTTTAAGGATGTGCTAAAGGAAGCAGTTAAGGAAGCGGACCAGGCTTTAAAGGATAATCAGGACATGGATGTGAAGCTGGCATCAGGACAGGTGGATCATCTCCACACAGCCCTGATACAGGCGGAAAAGACCGCGGCAACCATAGAATTCACCACTCAGTTAGCATCAAAGGCCGTGAATGCGTACAATCAGATCATGGGAATGCAGGTTTGATGACAAAGCGTTAAATTTGCGTATTTTGATATTAAAATGAAAGATTACAGTGGTGGGTTATGGGGATCAGAGATAAATTTAAGTCGGTAACCGGGGAAAACAGCGGCGCAGGCCGTATGCTGGGTACCGGAAGGCGAAAGGCAGCCGCTGCCGGAATCACGGCAGCGGTTATTGTGGCTTTAGCGGCCACTGTTGTGCTCAATATGGGCAAAGGCGGGAATTATGTTGCATTATTCCCGGGAATATCAAAAGAAGAGAATAGTGAGATCCTTACGGTTCTCAATGCAAGGGGCGTTGAAGCCAGGAGGAACAGCGAAGGAGAAGTGACGGTTCCGGAAGACCAGTTGGGCGATATCATGCTTGATATGTCAGAATTGGGTTATCCGAAAACGGCACTTCCTTTTGACATTTTTTCGGATAATATGGGGTTCACAACCACTGAATTTGAGAAGCGTCAATACCTCTTGATGAATCTTCAGGACCGGATCGAGCGCACATTAAAGGACATGACAGGGATTAAGAACGCCATCGTGACCCTGAATGTGCCGGACGAGAGCCACTACGTGTGGAATGAGGACCAGCCCTCCAGCACGGGATCCGTCTCACTCACCCTGATGCCCTCCTATGAGCTTTCACCTGAAAAGGTGTCGGCCATCAAGAACCTGGTGTCGGACAGTGTTCCAAGGCTGGCTCCGGAGAATGTGACGGTAGTGAACGCCCAGACCATGCAGGAGATGGTTTCCGATGTTATCGGCACCACTGCCTATGGCCTGAACCGCCTGGACTTTGAGACAAAGGTGGAGGAACGCCTGGAGAACAAGATTAAAAATGTCCTCACCCTGGCATATGCTCCGGATAAGCTTCGCGTGTCCGCCACCGTGGTCATAGATTACGACAGGATGATCACGGAAGACATGCATTATGAGCCCCAGGAAAACGGACAGGGGGTTGTGGACCGGTATAAGGAGGGAAGGAACCTTGAGGGAGGAGCTGCCGGCGCGGGCGGCATTGCAGGCGAGGAAAACAACACGGATATACCCTCCTACGGAACAGCAGGGACTGGCGCTGCCGGGGGGACCTCGGGAGACTATTACAGGGATGTGGATTATCTTGTAAGCTACATCAAAAAGCAGATTGAAAAGGATAATGTAAAGCTTCAGAAAGCCACGGTTGCCATCACGGTCAATGACGACAATCTGACAGAGGCAAAAAAACAGCAGCTGGTGGACGCGGCTTCCAAGGCGGCTAATATTGCGCCTGAGGACATTGTGGTTTCCAGCTTTCGGGAGATGCCAAAGGAAACGGTTCCCGCTCCAAAGCCGGCCCTGCCGGTACAGGCGCCGGCGCAGACAGGCCTGGATTACAGGACCATTGCGGCTGCAGCCGGTGTGGGTGTCCTGTTATTCCTGCTGATCCTGTTGCTTTTGATGAGCCGCAGGAAGAAGAAACACATGAGGGAGGATCAGGAGCTTTTTGCCCATTTTGAGGATGAGGGCGGGGAGGCTGCGGGTGCGGACAGTGCAGAGCAGCGTGCCGCTGAGGATGCGGTTCAGACCAGTCTGGGGAAACATATGGAGGACTTGTCCAGTCCTGTAGACCAGGTGCGGTCCTTTGCACAGATGAATCCTGAGATCATTGCATCCATGATCAGTTCATGGCTGAAGGAGGATAAAAAATAAGATGCCTGCAGAAGAGAGAAGACCAGCTGAAAAGGCTGCTGCCGTCATATCCATCCTGGGGAGCGAACGGGCGTCCGAAGTGTTCCGGTATCTGACGGAAAACGAAGTGGAGCAGCTGTCCATGGAGATCACCCGGCTACCCAGGCTGACAGAGGGGGAACTGGAGGATATTGCCCAGGATTTTTATAATTGCTGTGTAACAGAAAAGGTCATTACAGAGGGCGGAAGGGATTATGCCAAGGAGGTCCTGGAAAAGGCCTTTGGCCAGCAGCAGGCCAAGAACCTGATGGACCGGGTCAGCAAGGCATTAAAGACCAAGGCCTTTAGTTTTATCAGGAAGGTGGATTACAAGACCCTGATGGCTGCTGTCCAGAATGAGCATCCCCAGACCCTGGCCCTGATCCTGTCATACGCAACTCCGGAACAGGCATCCAAGATCATAGCCAACCTGCCCCAGAACACCAGGGTGGATGTGGTGGAGCGCATAGCCAATATGGACCGGGCCCTGCCCATGGCCATCAAGATCGCTGAGGAGGTACTGGAAAAGAAGATCGGCTCCTCCTCATCGGAGGAAACCATGGAGGTGGGCGGACTGACCTATGTGGCTGATGTGATGAACCATGTGGACCGCAGCACGGAGAGGGATATCTTTGATGAACTGAACATGAAGAATCCGCAGCTGGCAGAGGATGTGCGAAAGCTGATGTTTGTATTTGAGGATATCGCATACCTGGATCCGCTGTCCGTACAGCGTTTCCTCAGGGAGATCGATACAAAGGACCTGTCCGTGGCCCTTAAGGTTGCCAATAAAGATGTTACCAATACCATCTTCTCCAACATGTCCGGCCGAATGAGGGAATCCATACAGAGCGATATGGAATATCTCCATAATATACGTATGAGCGATGTGGAAGAGGCACAGCAGAGGATCGTGGCTGTGATCCGGCGGCTGGAAGAGGAAGGCGAGATTGTGATTTCCAAGGATGGAAAGGATGAGATTATTGTCTAGGATATTAAAGTCCGCACAGACTGTTCCGGGCAGCGCGGCGGTGAGGGTATACCAGCCCGAAGCCAGCCGGAACGCGCAGCAGGGGGACGCACAGCAGGAACAGAACCTGTCCGGGAATGAATGGTCCGGGAACGGATGGCCCGGGAACGGTTTGTCCGGCGGAACTGAAATGACGGGAAAACGCTATGCCCTTATATCGGAGGAAAAGCGCAAAATACTGGAACATGCCAGGGATCAGGCGGAACAGTCCGCGGCAAGGATTCTGGAGGAAGCTTATGCCCAGCGGGATAACATAGTAAATATTGCCAGAGGTGAGGCCGGCAGGATCCAGGAGCAGGCCAGACAGGATGGGTATGCACAGGGGCTTAAGGATGCGCTCGGCGGCATTTCCCATGATATAGAGGGGATCCGGGGCTCGGTGGCAGACATGGAACAGGAGTTTGAGGGATTTAAAGAGCAGCTGTGCGGCAGGATTGCGTCATTGTCTTTTATGATGGCGGAAAGAATACTCAGAAAACGGGTGGAAGAAGATGAGACTGAAATGCTGGACCTGATCGAGCAGGCAGTGCTCTCGGAGCGGGATAAAAGGAGTATTACGGTCCATGTTCCGGCCCGCGCCTCCGGGTTGGTGGAAGAGCTGGAGCAGCGTCTAAACCCCTTAATGGGCAAGAACGGAAGCAGCCTGAGGATCAAAACAGAGGACCGGCCCGCCGGTTTTGTACAGGTGGAGACCGAGGAGGGGATTGTGGATGCATCCCTGGATGTACAGCTGACTAATCTGAAAAAACAGTTAACGGCCCTGGAGGGCCGGTGATAAGGCGGTAACCATATGGAAATGGGGCAGATCGAGCAGGCAATACAGAATGCTGAATTATACACCTATCTGGGAAAGATAGACAAGATCGTGGGGACCACGGTGGAGTCCATGGGCCCGGCCTGCAGGCTGGGGGATGTGTGTACCATTGACGTGGTGGAGGGGGGAAGCCCTGTCATGGCCGAGGTGGTGGGATTTAGGGAGAACAGGGTGCTGCTCATGCCCTATGAGGAGATGGAGGGGATCGGTTACGGAAGCGCGGTGCGCAACACCGGGGAACGGCTCCGCATTGCTGTCTCTGATCAGCTGATAGGAAGAACGGTGGACGCCATGGGAATGCCCATAGACGGCCTTGGGCCGGTGGGGGATGTATCCTATTACACCATTACGGGAAAGCCTTCCAACCCCATGACACGTCCCAGGATCGACACCGTTATTCAGATGGGAGTTAAAGCCATAGACGGCCTGCTGACCGTGGGAAAAGGGCAGAGAATGGGAATATTTGCCGGAAGCGGCGTTGGAAAAAGCACCCTCATGGGCATGATCGCCAAGAATGTAAAGGCAGATGTCAATGTCATCGCCCTGGTGGGGGAGAGGAGCAGGGAGGTGGTGGAGTTTATCAACAGGGATCTGGGCGAGGAGGGATTAAAGCGTTCGGTCCTGGTGGTGGCTACTTCCAATCAGTCGGCCATGATGCGTTCCAAATGCACCATGACCGCAACCACGATCGCCGAATATTTTAAGGACCAGGGTATGGATGTGCTGCTGATGATGGATTCCCTGACACGCTTTGCCATGGCTCAGAGGGAAGTGGGATTGAGTATAGGGGAACCGCCGGTGGCAAGGGGATACACCCCATCCATCTATTCGGAACTGCCCAAGCTTTTGGAGCGTTCCGGAAACTTTGAGGAGGGATCCATTACGGGGATCTATACCGTGCTGGTGGAAGGGGATGACGCCAATGAACCCATATCCGATACGGTGAGGGGTATCATAGACGGGCACATTATGCTGTCCAGAAAGGTGGCTGCCAAAAACCGTTACCCGGCCATTGACATCCTTTCCAGTATCAGCCGTCTGATGAACGACATTGTAATGCCGGAACACAGGGAAGCGGCAGGGAAGCTGAGAAGGCTTCTGGCCGTATATGAAAGCAACAGTGATCTGGTTTCCATCGGAGCTTATAAAAAAGGGACCAATCCGGAATTAGATGATGCATTGGCGCATATAGACCGGATATACGGGTTCCTTCAGCAGAAAACAGATGAGAGTTTTTCGCTGGACGAGGCAGTGATCCAGATGATTCAGGCAACAGATTAAGGGGCGCTATATGAAACGGTTTGTATTTACGCTGGAGCGTATGCTTGTATACCAGCAGCAGAACCTGGAAAAGGAAAAGGGAGTCCTTGGAAGGCTGACCGCTGTCAGGGATGAGCTGGAAGAGAGAAAAAGGGACAGTGAATCCATAATCCGCCATATCCAGGAGGATATTGGAAGGCGCCAGGCCCAGGGAACCACAGTGTTTATACTGAAGGGCTGCCACAGTGTGCTGGAGGGAGCCAGGATCCAGCTGGAGGAAACAGCGGATGAGCTGACCCGGGCACAGGCAAAGGTGGAAAAGCAGCGTTCTATTGTGACAGAGGCTTCCAAGGAAGTGAAAAAGCTGGAGAAGCTGAAGGAAAAACAGTTGGAGGAATACCGCCATGACGAGGCAAAGGAGCAGCAGGACCTGATCACAGAGCATGTTGCAGGAGAATTTGTCAGAAATGGCGTTTCCTAGGGCGTTTGCCGGGGCCGCCCAAAGTGTATATGAACACGCTTTGGAACATACCTGGAAAACGTTCTGAATAGAAAGGCGTATGGGAAAGGAGGTGAGAAAGATGAGTACGGAAACATTGATACAAGCAGGAGCATTTTCACAGATAAAGGCACACCCCCAAAGGGCGTCCGCTCTGGCTTTTGGCGCTCCTTCTGCCGGGAGACAGGGGAAATCAGGGTTAGATGGCGGTTTTGCAGAAGTATTTACCAGGAATTTAAAAGATAGCAGCTTGTCCCAAACCTACGGGAACAAAGCGGATGCAAGCCATGGAGGAAACGGCCCGGAGAACACAGGCAAGACAGGAACAAAGGGCAGGGGGATCCGGAAAGGTGAGGATGCCAAAAAAAGCGGAGATGCGGGAAAAGGCAGAACTGCCGGAGGAGACAGCCATGGTGTAAAAGACCGGGATGCGGGAAACGGCAGAGAGGTAGGAAAAGACCAAGATGGAGGAAAGGGCATAGATGCCGGAACAGATGAAGGTACCGGAAAAGACGGGACCCCCAAAGGTGAAGACAGCAGCCTGACACCGGAGGAGGCAATGAGCCTTCAGGCCATGATGGCGTTTCCGCAGATTCCGCCGGAACAGATGCAGATAACAGATATGGCCGGGATCCGGTCCGCAGGCATAGGGACAGAAACGGTGCTGCAGCCGGGGAAACATGGAACTATGGATATTGGAACCGGATATTGGACACAGGCTTTGAAGCAGGATGCAGGGCAGGTTCAGGAACTGGCAGGAGGCGGTTTATCCTGCACGGAACAGGCATTGGTACAGGAAGCAGCCCAAAAGGCAACCGGAATGGACAGGCAGACAGGTCCTGATCCGGCAGGGACTCTGGGGAGGACGGCTGATCCCGGCAGGGAAAGTTTTGGTCAGATACTGTCAGTTCAGGGTAATGAACAGGAAACCGCGGGTAAGGAAAATGAGGATACGGGTTCCCGGATGCAGGACAGGCAGGATTTGTGGAAAGCCGTCAGTCCCAAACAGGATGAAACAGCAGGCGGGACGCCGGAGGATGTCAACCATGTCCTGGAGGAACTGAAGCGCAGTGCGGATGCCAGTGGAATGGATCTTAACGGAAGGATGGCATTTGACCGGCTGAATGGAAATTTAAAGCCGGAGGAGCCCGCGGGGGATGTACACACACCGGCACCGGTGCTGGAACAGTTTAAAACCGGTCTGGAGCGGGGCGTCAGGGAAGGACTGAGGGAGCTTACCGTTCACTTAAAACCCGAAGGACTGGGGGATATGGTGATTCACCTGGCAAATGCCGGAGATAAGCTGACGGTCCGCATCGGTGTCACAAATCCTGAGACTGAGAAACTGGTCACCAGCCAGATGGAGAGTTTGAAGGATATGTTAAGGCCGCTGAACGCACAGGTCCAGGAGGTGTACCGGGACAGCCGGGGAACCATGGATTTCTCCGGGTTTAACCAGCAGATGCAGGAGCATCCCGGACAGCAGGCTCATGCAGGCCATAACCGTTACCGGATATCCGGCAATGAGGAATATGGAGCGCCGGATGAGGATCTCCTCATGGAAGCAGAGCGCATGATGGCGGAAAGCCGCATAAGCAGACTCTATGCCTATGTATAAAGGCATGGGAGGGAAAGGAAAAAAGAATGCCAGTACAAATGCCAAATGCCACCTCGCCCTATACTGCGGCAGAGCCTGCAGGTACGGACAATCATACCAGTGACACTTCACAGACAGAGGGCACATCAGGTTCCGGCAGCGTGATAGACGCCGTATTCGGAGACGGGTCGGACAAAAAGGTTACAATGGAGGATTTCCTCACCTTGATGGTAGCCCAGCTGAAGAATCAGGACTTCATGAATCCGGTGGATGATACCCAGTATGTGACACAGCTGGCGCAGATCAGTACCATGCAGCAGATGGAGGAAATGTCTTACAATGCAAAGAGCACCTATGTGGCCTCCCTGGTGGGCAAATATGTAGCGGCCGCCAAGTTTACGGTATCAGGTGAGCTTAAGAAAACAGAGGGGATCGTGGATAAGATATCACTTCTGGATGAGAAGTTCGTGATCTACGTTAATGGAGAGTCATACAACATGGACGAGATCATGGAGATCAAAACCGAGCCGGCCAATAATCCGGATGACAGCGGGAATAAGAAGCCCGGTGAAGACAAGAATCCGGAGGAGGGCAGCGGCAAGGCGTAATGTATGTACAGAACTGACAGTAACCGCATCAGGGCACAGGAGGATGAACAATGGATTCAATGATATACAATAAAATGCTTCATACCCCCATATACACGGGGACTCCAGGTGAGCCGCCGGCAAACAGGCCCCGGGAATCGGCAGGCAGCGACAATGCCTTTAAGGAACTGCTGGAGCAGAAGATCAGGGAGGAAAGCCAGGTGTCCTTTTCAAAGCATGCCATAGAGCGTGTGGTGGAACGGGGAGTGGATGTATCCTCTGAAAAGATTGAGCGCCTTAATGAAGGGATCCGCATGGCGGAGGAAAAGGGTTTAAAAGAGCCGCTGATCCTTTTGGGATCCACAGCATTTGTTGTAAATGTAAAAAATAATAAAGTAGTTACAGTGGTAAATGAAGACAGCCTGAAAGGCACGGTCTTCACCAATATTGACGGAACCGTTATGATATAGCCGGTCCTTTTGGAGGCTATCCTTACCCCGAATGACGGACGGGTAGGGCGGTTGGAAAAGGAGAACTGAATATGTTAAGATCATTATTTTCAGCAGTGTCGGGCATGCAGGCCCATCAGACCAAGCTGGATGTTATCGGCAATAATATTGCCAATGTCAATACCTATGGCTTTAAATCAAGCCGCGCCCGCTTCCAGGATGTGTATTATCAGACATTACAGAGCGCTACCAGCGGCGACAACAACAGAGGCGGCACCAATGCCAGCCAGGTAGGCTACGGTGCGCAGCTGGCAGGCATAGACCTGAACATGGGCCGGTCGGCTCTGCAGTCCACGGGCAGGCCCATGGATGTGGCGATCACAGGAGAGGGATTTTTCCAGGTCATGGATTCTGACGGCAATGTCTTTTATACCAGGGCAGGAAACCTGCAGCTGGATTACAAAAGCGGCAACCTGGTGGATGCCAACGGATATACGGTGCTGGGCGTGACCGGTGATCCATTGGGTAAGGCGGCTGGATCGGATAAGATCCATTTAAGCGTCCCATCCAAAAACAACGCGCAGTCCAGCAGTACACAGGAGATCAATGGGATCAAATATACAATTACGTCCCAGAATGCAACCGGAGATGCCAATGTGTCCATCACATTTAAGCTGGATGACACGCTTCCGGACGGCGCTGATGTGGTCGTAAAGTCAGACGAGTTTAATACTTCAAGTATCACGGTCAGGGTCAGCAACAGGGCCAGCTTTGACAGCTTATCTCAGTTTAATGAACAGATGAACAATGCCATTACCAGAACAAACAACGGAAAGCCGCACCCGGCAGGAAACTTTACCATAACAGCGGTTCCGGCGCGTAATGGAGCTTTTACCGGCGAAGAGCTGCTGGGTGAAAATTTTGGAATCAAGCCGGGGGTCCAGACCTTTGACCCTGTCTATAAGGATACCGGTATTTTTGGAGGGATCAAGCCGTCTGCAACCAGTACGGAACCCATGTTTACGGCATCGGGCGATGTGAGCTATGAGGCGGTGTTTGTGCCTGCAAAGGGAAGTAACCCGGCGGCATGGCAGATAACCGCAACCGTGTCAGACGGCACGACCACCAGAAAGTTCCAGGGATCCATCAATGAAAACAGCACTTCGGCCAACAGCATATGGCTGAAGGAGGTAGGTACGCCGCCGGATGGTGAGGCAGGACAGTATATTGAGGTGACTCATCCCGGGTATACGGCAATCAATGATTATTTTGACAAGCATACGGATGCCGATGATAAAGAGGTTAAGAACGCAGCTACCATTACCGAAGCCGCCAACTCCCGAGACCTGGGTCTTGGCAGCAAGGCATTTTCCCTGACCTCAGGCAGCGAGGGCGGAACCGTGTCCCTGGCTGATGCCGGTGTGACTATCCTGGCCAACGGTATCATTGAGGCCAACCATCCCAACCTTGGAAAGATCCAGATCGGCCGTATCGACCTGGTGACCTTTGACAACCCGTACGGACTGGAGGGCGTGGGCAATTCTTACTTTAAGCAGACAGGCAACTCCGGTGAGGCCAAGGCATGCAAGGCGGGGGAAGACGGAACCGGCGCGCTCAAGACCTCATCCCTGGAAATGTCCAATGTGGATATATCCACGGAATTTGCAGATATGATCGTTACACAGAGAGGGTTCCAGGCCAACTCCAGGATCATTACGGTGTCGGATTCCATTTTGGAAGAGCTGGTTAACCTGAAACGATAAGCAGATGAGAGGGCGGTATCATGATCCTGTTAAAAAAACTGAACGGTGAGGAGTTTATATTAAACTGCGACCTGATCGAGACCATTATGGAGAATCCTGATACCACCATCCTCCTGACCAATGGTAAGCACCTGATTGTGAGGGAATCCAAGGAAGAAGTAGTGGACAAGGTGGTGGAATTCCGCAGGGAGGCCTTTAGAGGCATCTTGGATCAGATTAAGGGCTGATGGTACGGCAGAATAGTTTAGGAAAAGGATGTATTGTTATGGATATCTTGTCAATTCTGGGTTTTATTTTAGCAGTGGGGCTTGTGGGATTCGGTATGACCTTTGACCAGGAGGCCATGAAGCTGGTGTTTACCAACCTGAAAGCATTTGTTGACATACCAAGTATTGCCATTACCGTGGGGGGAACCATCGGCGTTATGATGATATCCTTTCCGGCAGGTGCGTTTAAAAAGATCGGGAGCCACCTAAAGATCATTGTGAGGCCTTATCAGTTTGATCCGGCCCAGTCCGTGGCTCAGATCGTGGGCCTTGCAACCGAGGCCCGCATGAAGGGGCTTTTGTCCCTGGAGGACAAGCTGAGTGAAATTGACGAGCCGTTTTTACATAACAGCCTGATGCTGGTGGTGGACTCCGTGGATTCGGAAAAGGTGCGCAAGGCCATGGAGACAGAGCTGGAACAGCTGGACGAGCGTCATGCCCTGGACCGCCGCTTTTATGAAAAGGCAGCCAGCTATGCTCCTGCCTTTGGAATGATCGGAACTTTGGTAGGCCTGATCCTGATGCTGGGCAACATGGCTGATGTGGACGCCCTTGCAAAGGGCATGGCCGTGGCGCTGATCACCACGCTGTACGGATCGCTGCTGGCCAACATTGTGTGCCTTCCCATGGCGAGCAAGCTGAAGGCCAGGCATGATGAAGAGTTTCTGTGCAAGCAGCTGGTGATGGAGGGGGTTCTGGCCATACAGGAGGGGGAAAATCCCAAGTTTATAGAAGAGAAGCTGTTTAAACTTCTTCCCGCCAGCTACAAGCGGTCCGGGGAAAACAAAGAGGAAAAGAACAAAGAGGAAAAGAAAAAAGCGGTCAGAAAGAAACGCAGAAGAAATACCAAAGAGATTGAGGAATAAAAAGGAGCTTAAACCATGGCAAAGGAACAGGGAAGCCGGAATGTCAGCGAAGTGACGGACCGGCAGATGATGGAGGAACTCATCAGAATACATGCGCAGGCGGCGGGAGAATCCATCTCGTCCATTCTGCGGGCCAATATTGAGATAGGGGAACCAGAGCTACAGGAAATAACGGTCAGGGAAGTGGAGTACAGCATCCTGGAACCGGCTGTCTTTGTAAAGACCTGCCTTACGTCACAGGTGGCGGGCAGTCTGGTCCTGATCCTCCGGCAGAGGGATATGCAGGTATTCCTGAATGAACTGATGGGCGTGGACGACCTTCCCGACCCTGACTTTGTGTTTGATGATGTGGCCATGAGCGCGGCAGGGGAGCTGATGAACCAGATGGGCCACGCATCGGCGGCAGCCATGGCGCAGTTCCTGGGCGATACCATGGATTTTGCAGACTGCCAGCTGACGCTGTCGGACGGCCGCCAGAGCCTGGCTTCGGTTATGGGAGAGGCGGAGGATTCCGGGGTGTTGGCAGTGACCTACCGCATGAAGATAAAGGACATGGTGGAGTCGGAGTTCATTGAGTGCATATCGGCCAATGCCATGGACAGCCTGTACCAGGAGATCCAGGCCAGGAAAGAAGCGGAGGCCAGGGCAAAGCAGGAGGAAGAGGAAGCCGCAAGGCAGGCCGCCCTGCTTGAGCAAAGCTCGATTGTGGGCAAGGGAGCATTGCCAGATGCAGACCAGGCCGAGGGCAAAGATGATGAGGCCGGAGAACTTGCGAACGCCGGAGGCAGAAGGACTGGGGCCGGACCCCGGAGGAGCGGGCCGGGAGCCGGACAGCCCGGCGCAGCCGGTATCCTGCACAGAAACCAGACCATAAGCGGCAACCTGGGACTGATCATGGATGTGCCCCTTAACGTGTCAGTAGAGATCGGCAAGACAAAACGGCGGCTGAAGGATGTGCTGAATTTCAACAACGGAACTGTGGTGGAGCTTGACAAACAGGCGGATGCGCCGGTGGACATCATTGTCAACGGACAGCTTATCGCGAGGGGCGAGGTTGTGGTGATCGATGATAACTTCGGAGTGCGCATCACTGAAATAGTAAATACACGAAGCATTATTGGAAATGGTGAATAAAGTTGAAACGGTTTAATATCCTTGTAACAGCGGGGATCATAGGGATCATTTTCCTGATCCTGATCCCCCTGCCCACACCCATACTGGACTTTTTATTTATACTGAATATATCGCTGTCCCTGCTGATCCTTGTGATGACCATGTACATCAGGGAGACACTGGAATTTTCCGTGTTTCCGTCCCTGCTTTTAATCACGACTTTATTCAGGCTGGGGCTTAATATTTCATCCACAAGAAAGATCCTGTTTGATAACGGCTACGCGGGACAGGTGGTCAAGACCTTCGGACAGTTTGTGATCCGGGGAAATGCTGTCATTGGTTTTATCATTTTCCTGATCATTGTGCTGGTTCAGTTCATAGTAATCACAAAGGGTTCGGAGCGTGTGGCGGAGGTTGCCGCAAGGTTTACCCTGGATGCCATGCCGGGAAAGCAGATGGCCATTGACGCGGATCTTAACAGCGGCCTGATTGATGAGCAGCAGGCAAAGGAACGGCGTTCCAAGATACAGAGGGAAGCGGATTTCTTCGGTTCCATGGACGGAGCGACCAAGTTTGTAAAGGGAGATGCCATTATCTCCATTATTATCACATTTATCAACTTTGTGGGCGGCCTGATCGTGGGCATCATGAACAGTCAGGGCACCATACAGGATATCATGCAGATCTATACCACCTCCACCATCGGAGACGGCCTGGTATCCCAGATACCGGCCCTGCTCATATCCGTTGCAACCGGTATGATTGTGACCCGTTCCGCATCTGAGAACAGCCTGAGCGAGGATCTCACCAGTCAGTTCCTGGCGCAGCCCAGAGTACTGATGACAGCGGGCGCCGCGGCTGCGTGCCTGTGCCTGATCCCGGGATTTCCGGTGTTACAGATCCTCATCATATCGTCCGGTTTAACAGGCGGAGGATATCTCCTGTACAAGCGCCAGCAGAGCATTGCGGCTGAGACCGTACAGGAATTTGTGGAGACGGAAGTCACCAGCGAAGCGTCTTATTATAAGAATATTGAAAATGTCTACGGTCTTTTGAATGTAGAACAGATTGAAATGGAATTCGGCTACAGCCTGATTCCGCTGGCGGATGAGAGCAACGGCGGCAATTTTATCGACCGCGTGGTTATGTTCCGCAAGCAGATGGCGCTGGACATGGGATTTGTGATTCCGTCCGTGCGCATTAAGGACAGCGGGCAGCTCAATCCTAACCAGTACAGCATCCTCTTAAAAGGGGAGGAGGTAGCCAGGGGAGATATCCTGATGGACCACTACCTGGCGCTGCCGCCCGGCACGGATGCGGATGATGTTCCGGGAATCGACACCATTGACCCGGCGTTCCATATACCGGCCAAATGGATCGGCGAGGACCGCAGGATCCAGGCCGAGCTGGCAGGATACACGCTCATCGATCCCACCTCGGTGGTGATCACCCACCTGTCCGAGGTGGTGAAGGAGCATTTGCATGAGCTTCTCAACCGCCAGGAGGTCAACAACCTGTTGGAGACACTGAAAAAGACAAACAGCAGTATTGTGGAGGATACCATTCCTTCCGTTATCACGGTGGGAGGACTCCAGAAGGTTTTGGCAAACCTGTTGCGGGAGGGGATCCCGATCCGTGATATGGAAACGATTGTGGAGACGCTGGGTGATTACGGGAGCCAGATCAAGGATACGGATATGCTCACCGAGTATGTGCGCCAGGCTCTGAAACGGACCATTTCCCGCCGCTTCTCAGAGGCGGGGCAGATGAAGGTGATCAGCCTGGACGACAAGATCGAGAACATGATCATGTCATCGGTGAAGAAGATGGATACCGGCTCCTATCTGGCGCTGGAACCAACGGTGATCCAGAGCATCGTAAGCTCAGCCACGTCAGAGATCAACAAGATCAAGGATCTGGTCAACATACCGGTGGTTCTCACCTCGCCGGTGGTGCGGATCTATTTTAAAAAGCTCATTGACCAGTTTTATCCCAATGTGGCGGTGGTATCCTTCAGCGAGATCGATAACAATATACAGATACAGGCTTTGGGAAGCATTTCCCTTGGCCAGAGGTGACAGGACAGGGGTAACAGTTTATGCAGATGGAACAGACAGACAGTGAGGATATGGCCCGGGCGCTGGCATCCTATAAAAAGACCGGCAGCCAGGAGCTTAGAAACCAGCTGGTTGTACACTACCTCCCCATTGTACGTTCCGCGGCCGTGCAGCTGCGCGCCATGGCAGGAAGCCTTCTGGAGCAGGAGGACCTGGCGGACCAGGGCGTGCTGGCATTGATGGAATGCCTGGACAGGTACGATCCTGACCGGGGCGCCAGATTTGAAACTTACGCGTTTATGCGGGTGAGAGGGTCCATGATCGACTACATACGCAGCCAGGACTGGGTGCCTCACCGGGCAAGAAATTTCCAGAAAAAGGTAGACCAGGCATTCTCCATACTGTCCCATGAAAAGATGGGGGAACCGGATGTAAAGGAAGTGGCAGGGTATCTGAACCTGCCCGTGGAAAAGGTGGAGGATCATATCAAATATATGAACCATGCAGCGGTCCTCTCCTTTGAATCCGTGCTCCAGGATATGACGGCCGTATTTGCAAAGGGAGAGCTGGAAGCCGGGGACATGGACGGGAAGCCGGAGGAGAGCCTTTACTATAAGGAACTTATGGAAATGCTTACCGCCGCCATCAACGGGCTGGGAGAAAAGGAACGGCTTGTTATCACACTGTATTATTACGAAGAGTTAAAATATTCAGAGATCGCGGAGGTTATGGGCGTGGGGCAGTCACGTGTGTGCCAGATCCATACCAAAGCAATCGGGAAGCTAAAGAACTGTTTGGAAGGCTATATGAGAGGATAAGGATATGTTTTCAGGATTTTACACAGCTGCATCCGGTATGCTGATGAATCAGAGGTCACTTGACATGGCGGCCAACAATATTGCCAATGTGAAGACCAGCGGGTATAAGCCCAAACGTCTGATCAAGACCACCTTTGACCAGCAGCTGGTGCGGCAGATGAACGGACAGACCCAGGGACTGGGCCGGGGTTCCACCATATCGGTTGGCACCAGGGAAATAACTGCCCACGGGCAGGGAACGGTCACGGACACGGGACAGACCTATGACCTGGCGATCAACGGGGACGGTTTCTTTGTGATCCAGGGAACGGACGGACAGTATCTGACCCGCAACGGCCATTTTGACCGGGACGGGGAAGGCAATCTGGTGCTTCCGGGCGTGGGTCAGGTCATGGGGGACGGCGGCCCTGTGTATGTGGATGAGGGCGGGTTCCGCGTGGGTTCGGACGGCATTATCTATGACAATGAGGACGGTGCGCTGGACCAGATCCAGATCGTGGTGCCGGACAATTACGACAATCTCACCTTTTATGACAATGGCACCTATGGAGCCGGGAATACAGTGGCGCTGGAGCAGGTGTATCCCACTGTGTATCAGGGAAAGCTGGAGGCATCCGGGGTGAACCTGAATAACGAGATGACAAGGGCCATGGAGGTCCAGAGAGCGTTCCAATCCTGTGGAAAGGCGCTGACCATCATAGACCAGATGAACCAGAAAACAGCTAACGATATCGGCAAGCTGTAGGGGGACCATAGATGAATATATCATATTTTACGGCAGTATCGGCAATGAACGCATTTCAGAAGGATCTGGATGTGACTGCCAACAACATGGCAAATGTAAGCACCAACGGATATAAATCCATGCGCAGCAGCTTTGACGATCTGCTGTACACCCGGATGGATATGAGGCCCCAGGCCCAGGTCGGCCATGGGGTGAAAAATGACGGTCCGGGAACCGTGTTCCAGCAGGGAATCTTCCGCAAAACCGACCGGAAGCTGGATTTTGCCATATCCGGCAATGCATTTTTTGCAATCCAGACAAGTGAGGATGAGGAGGAACCGGCCTACACAAGGGACGGCGCATTCCAGATCTCATCCACGGAGGACGGCAATTACCTGACCACCAGCGATGGAAGCTATGTGCTGGACCAGGACGGGGATCCCATTGAACTGGAGTATAAGCAGTCGGAAGATGGCGGGGACGGCACGCCCGGAGAGCTGGACCTGGATCATCTGGCAGAGCAGATCGGCCTGTTTGTGTGCGAGAATCCCGAAGGGCTGATGCACGCTGGCGTGAACCTGTTCCGCACCGGAGAGACATCCGGCGAATGGGTGTCCATCGAGGATCTGGATGACGAGGAGGAGAAAAGCAAGGTCCTTACCATGACCCTGGAGCTTTCCAATTCCAATATGTCCACCGAGATGGTAAATTTGATGCAGACGCAGCGTGCGTTCCAGCTTAACAGCAGGATCGTCAGTACGGCGGATCAGATGGAAGAGATGATTAATAACCTGCGGTAAGGCAGCATAAGAATTGCTGAAAGGGGGGATGTCCATGAACGAAAAAAGCCTGATATTCAGTTTGTTTTCCAAGTTTCTTGAGGATGAAAAGGACGATATATCCCCGGAAGAAAGCGGGACAGATAAAAAAGAGAGTGAGACAGAGGACGGGGGAACGTCCAAGGATGGCGCGGGGGGTGCACAGAGCCGTGGAAGAGCGGAGGGTGCGCAGAGCCGCGGAAGAACGGGGGATGCGCAGCACTATGGAAAAGCGGAGGATGCACAGTTTTATGGAAAAGCGGAGGATGCGCAGCACCGGAAAGAGGGACGCGGCTTGGCGGATGACGGTCATGATCACCGGGTAGAGACGGTGGAGGACTGGAACGAGGCGGAACAGAAACGCCGGATACAGCTGGAACGGGAACTTTTAGGAGAAGCCGCGGTATTGGATGATTCTGAAGGTAAGGATCTGTTGGTTTTAAATGAAAAAGACCGGGAGGAAGTATCTTCAGATGCGGAAGAACCGGACATGGACGCCCATGCAGAACTTATGGTGTCGGACGATAAGATGGAAGTTTCCATGATGCTGTACGGGCCGCAGGGCAGCGGTGAACACATCTCCATAGAGATGGTGCGTGAGGCGCTGGAAAAGAAAGGGATCTGTTTTGGCATAGACGAGGAGAAGGTCGCAGCTATGGTCAGGGAACAGCAGTATCTCCAGATGGCCATAATAGCAAAAGGCCAGCCGCCCCTGAACGGGGATGACGGTCATATTAAGGATTATTTTCCCAGAAAACCCCAGATAAAGTATGCGTCCAAGGGCAACGGTGGGATTGATTTTAAGAGCATGAACCTGATCCATAACGTGAAAAAGGGGGACGTGGTCTGTGAGATTTCCATGCCCACGGAGCCGGAGGACGGAATGGATGTATTCGGCCAGCCGGTCCGCGGCAAAAACGGCACCATGCCGCCCATTCCCCAGGGAAAGAACATTGTATACTCACCGGAGCGGGATAAGCTTCTGACGGCCTGCGAGGGCAATCTGACATTCCGGTCCGGGCGTTTTCATGTGGAAAATGTATTTTCCGTGTCCGGAAATGTTGACAACTCCATTGGAAATATTGATTTTACCGGAAGCGTTATGGTGCACGGGGATGTGCTGGAGGGATACAGTGTCACGGCCAAGGGCGATATCACGGTAATGGGAATTGTGGAAGGCGCCCATCTGAAGGCCGGCGGGGATATCCTGCTTCATAAAGGAATGCGGGGCATGAAATCGGGAGTGCTTGAGGCGGAGGGAGATATCACGGCCAAATTCCTGGAGGACTGCAGCATTTTTGTAAAAAATAATATCCAGGCAGAATATATCATCAATTCCGAGGTGTCCTGCGGGCACAACCTGACACTCATCGGTAAAAGAGGCGCGCTGATCGGCGGGAATTGTTCGGTTTATAACTGCATGAACGTAAAGGCGGTGGGGGCGCCCAGCCACATCACAACAGCCATAACCCTGGGCCTTACCCCACAGCTTTTAGAGGAGATGGAGGCCCTTGGAAAGGAATTGCTTATGCTTTCCAGAAAACTGACCGAGATTAACAAGGATATCTCATATCTCAGCGGAAAGCTTAAGGAAGGTACCATCACACCATCCCAAAGGGACCGCCTTGCAAAGCTGAAGCTGGAAGCGCCCATCAACACGTTAAAAGAGAAAAAATTAAAACAGCAGGCAGCGGAGCTGTCAAAAAAGCTCCGCGAGGTGGGAAAATCCAGGCTTACGGCCAGGGAAGTGTATCCCGGAACCGTAATCAATATCGGGGATTGCAAGATGAGCATCACCAAGAAGGAGGACAGCTGTTCCTTCTACTATCTTGACGGGGAAATCAGGAAAGGAATTCGTTAATGGCAGACATCCTACGGGTGACATCTCCGGTCATCAACAAGAATATCATACAGACGGACAAGGCGTTAAAGGACTCCTCGGTTCCGTTTGACATGCAGGAGATCCGGCACATTACAAAGAATCCTGAGGGCAGCGGCCTTCTGGGACATCACAATGTGCTGGAACGGGAAGCCGGCGCCGCCACCCTGATGAACCTGTTAAAAGACCCGGCAGTGACGGTCAACTATCTGAAAAATATTTACATGCTGGAGGAGATCATCAACCTCCTTCCGGTGAATAACAATACTATGACCCAGGAGATCCGCCAGCTTTTTGACGCTTTATTGATCAACCCGGAGCACATTGTAGACGAACTGGTGGATCAGGAGTATGCTTCCACGCTGTTTAAGGGAGAACTGTTTGACTTCCTAAGAGGGATGTTAAGTGACAAGCCGGAACTGAGGATGGAGACGGCGGAGCTCTTAAAGGCGGTCAACGGCAGTATATCCAGGCAGGATGTACTGGACTCCGTGGCTAACAGTCTGGAATACCTGTCCGAACAGCTTTCAGGGAGCAGGACGCTGGCGGGAATATTTGCGCAGCTGGGAGAGCGGGTCAGGCAGGTACAGGGCGGGCAGGAATTTGAGGCCCTGAAAGCAGATGTGCAGCAGGCTTTAAAGGAACTGGAGGGAAGCGTGCTCTACACGCCCCAGACAGCCCGGGTGATCCCCAATATCATGTACAATATGTCGCGTTACCAGGACAATGACGCATATCTCCAGGAGGCCCTTATGAATCTTCTCATCCATGTGAACAGCAGGGAGGACAAGGGACGTTTGCGGGAGCTGGTACGGCAGTACATAACCAGTTTCCAGGAGCCGGAGCACCTGGTGAACCGGTCCCGGATCATGGATACGCTGGCAAAGATCATTGCAAAGCAGGACCGGGAGACTCCCATGAACAGCCTGAACGGGGAGAGGATCGAAAAGATCATCACAAGCCTTTTATCCTCACCCTGCAACTATACGCCCCTTCTGCATTTTGTGATTCCGGTGGATTATGAGGGCATGAAAGCATTTTCCGAACTTTGGATCGATCCCAAGGATGAAGGCCGGGGAGGCGACCGGGCGGAGGGAGAGGGAAACCATGTCCATGTGCTGATTACCTTTGATATACCGGGGATCGGGCAGATGGAGGCGGAATTCATGATGGCGGGCAGGGAGCTGGGATTTCATCTGTATTGCCCGGAATCGTACACGGAAATATTTGAGGGCCTGATCCCGGAATTCCGCGGTATTATGGAAGAACACGGGTATAGGGCGGCTGACATAGAAGTAGAGCGCATGGACCATGTGCGCAGCCTGATGGAGGTATTCAAAAACCTGCCATTCAAAAGGACGGGTGTGGATGTCAAAATATAAGAAGAATAAAGCAGTTGCTTTAAAATACAATGCAGCCGAGGACGCGTCACCGGTGGTGATCGCTTCCGGTTACGGCACGGTTGCGGAGCATATCATTGATATTGCAGAGAAAAAGGGGATTCCCGTATTCAAGGATGACAGCGCGGCCTCCCTTCTGTGTATGCTGGACGTGGGGAGCAATATCCCGGTGGAGCTTTACGAGGTGGTGGCGGCAATTTATTGTAAGCTGATTGAAACCTCGGCTCAGATTCGGGGGATTGAGGATGCGGAGGGCGTGAGGAAGGGGAATGCGGCGGGAGACGGCAGTGCCGCGGACAAAACAGGAGATGGTAATACTGCGGGCAGAACCGGCGTTGGCAGTATGGGCAACGGAAGTTCCAGCCGTTTGCGCCGGAATCTGGCATCCAGACGGAACAGGGATGGTGGAGAAATCAGAGAATAAAGAGAACAGCAGGCAGGCAACAGACGATAACAGGACGATAACAGGGGGGTGGGGAACATGGTTGAATTGCTGGACGGATATGTTGGATCATCGTGTGTCATGAAAGCAAAGAATAACGACCTGATCAGCATGGGAGTCCTGCACAGGATCGGAAAGAATTTTATTGATGTGGGAAGCTCACGCAATGAATTGCCCACCATACCATATAACCTTTTGGTAAAGATTGAGGTATATAATACACAGCTGGGATTCAAGGTACTGATCGGGAGAGTGTACCTGTCATCTCCCAAACTGGCGCGTATCATTGATCTCAATGAGGCCACCAATGACGAAAGGCGGGAGTATTTCCGGATCAGTACAAGGGACAAAGCGGTGATCTATAACTGCATGCGCGGAGATGAGCTGATGAACCCAGGGGAGGAATCAGAGCATGATTCTACAGGGGATTCTGCGGATTACAACGGGCTTAAGGTTCAGCTGGTGGATATCAGCCTGGGCGGCCTGATGTTCAGAACGGATGAGATATTCAAGATCAATGACCGTCTTAATATCGTGATCCCCGCCATGGGCGATTCCATGCTGTTTGCGTGCGAGGTGCGCAGGCAGATAAACCGGCCGGAAGGCGGCTATGGCTACGGATGCGAGTTTATGGAGATGGCAACCAGGCAGGAGGACCTGCTGTACCGTTATATTCTTAGACGGCAGGGGGACCAGCTTCGGAGGATACGGTGAGAGCAGGGATATGAGGAGTACGGATGAGATTAAATGAGGTCAAGTCAGGAGGAAGCGCGGGAGATGGCTTATAAGAAATCTAAAGACCGGCGCGTGGTCAGGAACCGGCGGGTAATGATCTATACGTTCCTGCTTATCCTGGCCTTGTTTTATATATCGGCTCACAGGACGCTGGAAAAGGAGAGGGGTGCTGACAGGGCGGAAGTGGAGATGATGGCCGGTGGAGATGGGACGGCGAAAGTATTGGATGGGGCGGCGGATGCCGGGGAAGCGGACCCACTGATGGAGGCTGGAACATCAGCCAGGCCGGCGAAAGCGCAATCAGAGGTATGGTCCGGGGAAACCGGGCTGACAGCAGGACAGGCCAGCCGGAAATGTGAGCAGGATGCTAACCGGGCGCAGGGAGATGAACTGATAATCGGTGAAAGCGACCTTTGGTGCCTGATTCTTACCAATGCGGAATATCCCGTACCAGAGGACTATACGGTGGAGTTACAGGTGATTCCTGGGACGGAACAGTCTGTGGATGTGAGGATCTACGAGCCTCTTATGGAAATGCTGGATGCCATGAGGGAACAGGGGCTTGCCCCAATCATATGCTCCGGATACCGGACGCTGGATAAGCAGGAAAAGCTGTTTAACAGGAAGGTGCAGTCCTATGTGAGGAGAGGCCACACAAAGGAAGAATCCTACGCACTTGCAAGGCAGACCATTTCAATTCCCGGTTCAGGGGAGCATTGCCTGGGTCTGGCTGTGGATTTCTATACGAAGAAATATCATAAGCTTGAGAAAGCATTTGAGAATACGCCGGAAGGAAAGTGGCTGATGGAACACGCCCAGGAGTATGGATTTATCATGCGTTACGGGGAAGATAAGGTGAATATAACCGGAATTGAGTATGAACCGTGGCATTACCGGTACGTGGGTGTGGAAGCGGCGGAGTATATAAAGGAACACAATCTTTCATTGGAAGAATTTTATATTGAACAGAGTCTTTATGGATAAAGTGCACATAAATCGTAAATGATTTTTGTGCACTTTTTTGGTAAATAAAAGAGGAGGGGTGTACGATAAATATTACAGAGCGGAAGGGATGGTATGTTTCGGAAGCTTAGTCCAGTGTCAGACAGGGCCCGTCCGGCATTGGGAGAAACATTTTTAAAACAGGGAAAAGGAATTCCCGGAACAATATAATTACATGGAGGTAATTAGTATGAGGATTCAACACAATATCATGGCATTAAATTCCAGCAGGCAGCTGGGCGTGAACAACAGTGCAGTATCTAAGTCGCTTGAGAAGTTGTCATCCGGTTACAGAATCAACCGTGCAGGTGATGACGCGGCAGGTCTGGCTATTTCCGAAAAGATGAGAGCACAGATCAAGGGATTAACTGCTGCAAGCGACAACTCACAGGATGCGATTTCTTTGGTGCAGACAGCGGAAGGCGGACTGCAGGAAGTTCATTCTATGCTGAACCGTATGGAAGAATTGGCTACCAAGTCATCTAATGGTACTTATACAGATGATGTGGATAGGAAGGCTTTACAAGATGAAGTTGATGCGCTGAAGGATGAGATCAACCGTATTGCAGATAGTACTAATTTTAATGGAATTAAGTTGCTCGATGGTTCCATGGGACTAGGATCAGCTGGAAAAATTGACACTGTTACGGCAGCTGCAGATAAGACCCATTTAGATGCAGCAACTCAATTTACTTTGTCTGCACCTGAGGGATACAGTGTAAAAATTGTTAATGGCGAAAAGGGAAAAGGTAGCTCAGCTTCTTGGGGAGGAGATAAACTTCTTACAATTACCTTAGATGGTGATGAGACTCATGCATATTCGCAAAAAGAGATAGATGCCTTGATAAATAGTGCAACGGGAGTTCCAGAGGGCGCAGCAGGTAAGGTAAAATTGACTGTAGACAGAGACTTTAAGGTTGGCGCAGCAGGTGTAGCAGGTGGATCAGACTTAATTACATTAAAGTCTGAAGCAGCAAAAGCAGCCTCTAAAAAAGGTGCAGCAGAGAAACTAACTGTTACTTCTACAAAGGCAGGAGATGTTGGTTCAGTATTCAAAATTGTTGCCGGTGGAACGGCAGAGCTTGGAGCAGTACGTGGGGCGGATGGAAATGTGACTGTTAACATTGAAAGTGGAAAGTCATATAGTGCAAGCGATATAAATAAGATGTTAGGTGCAGCTGGTGCTGAAATGACAGTTGATTTTGATGGAACAATGACAGGAACAGATCTGCAGACAGAGACAGCAGGAGCAGGCGTTGGTCTAACATTAGCAGGTGGCACAGGACTTGCAAATGGTGGTGGACTTAAGTTGCAGATAGGAGATACTAACGATTCATGGAACCAATTGGATTTGTCAATAGCAGATATGCATGTAAGCAATCTTGGTATTGGTGACATTAATATCGGAAACAGAGATGGCGCATCCGCAGCCATCAGCAAAATCACCGATGCCATCAACCAAGTATCCACCAGCCGTGGCAAACTGGGCGCGATCCAGAACCGTCTTGAGCACACCATTAACAACCTGGGTGTTACCACAGAGAACATAACAGCAGCCGAGTCCCGTATCCGTGACGTAGACATGGCAAAAGAGATGATGGAATTCACAAAGAACAGCGTTCTGATGCAGTCTGCACAGGCTATGCTGGCACAGGCTAATCAGCAGCCACAGTCCATCTTACAGTTATTACAGTAATATTCTTAAGTATACGATTTAAGCCAGAAATAAAAGATAAGGCATTGCCTCCGATTTGGATATTAAAAACAAATAGGAGGCAATGCTTTTTTACGTAGTTCATTTGTTTCTATCCTTGCTATTATACTTTACATGTGCTATTTTCAAGTTTATAGATGATTTCTTCATCAATCCCATTCGGGAAGTTTCGTGTGCCGCTACTGGCGGTGTATTCTCCGACATGTTCGTCCGGAAGTATCTGTATAACAGCAAGTTGGTAAAGCTGCCGTTACCCCGGTATCTCATATTTTACAATGGATTAAAAGAGGAACCAGACAGATCAGAATTGAATCTGTCGGTTTTATTTTCTGTATAAGGGAATATCTAAATCGGGGTATAGCATTGGAAACAGCGGTGGATCATGCGGTAGATGAGTGTATCAGCAAAGGAATCCTGTCAAAACTTTTATCAAAGCACAGGGGAGTACAGGATATGATATTGTAAGAATACGATGAACAGGCTCATATGGCTATGGAGAGAGAGGAAGGACGGCAAGAGGGAGAATTTATAAAGCTGATTAAACAGGTTAAAAAGAAAATTGAGAAGAGTATACCTGAGGAGAGGTGCGCGGATATGCTGGAGGAGGATATCGCTGTTATCGGGAAGATTTATGATATTATAAAAAATCATCCTGACTGGGAGGATATAAGGGTGTACGAAACTGTCGAGGGATTGTTTCTTCCCATATTACCTGATATAATGGTAACCATACTATGACGATTAGGGAACAGTTTGTTTCTGGGGGAGTTGCTATGGCGGTTACCATTGTGTTGTCAAACCAGAAGGGCGGGGTGGGTAAGACCACATCGGCCTATGTGCTTGCAACATCGCTGAAGGAGAAGGGATATAAGGTGCTTGCGGTGGATATGGATCCGCAGGGGAATTTGAGTTTTGCAATGGGGGCGGATGTGGAGAGCGCCACTATTTATGATGTGTTAAAGGGGGAGCTAAAGCCCAGGTATGCGGTACAGAAATCCGCGTTGGTTGACATAATTCCAGCTAATATCCTGCTAAGCAGCATTGAATTGGAATTTACAGGGCAGCACAGGGAATTTCTTTTAAAGGAAGCACTGGATTCCCTGAAGAACCTGTATGATTACATATTGATCGATTCACCTCCGGCTCTGGGAATCCTGACAGTCAATGCCTTCACGGCTGCTGATTACGTGCTGGTTCCTATGCTTTCGGATATATTCAGTCTCCAGGGGATTACACAGCTGGAGGAGACCATACGCCGTGTGAGAAATTACTGTAACCCTGGGATTCAGGTCCTGGGTGTATTTTTGACAAAGCATAATCCCAGGACCAGGTTCAGCAAAGAGGTGGAGGGAACGCTGCGTATGGTTGCGGATGATTTAAAGATGCCTGCCCTGAATACTTTTATACGGGAGAGTGTGGCGCTTCGGGAGGCCCAGTCCCTTCAATGCTCAGTGTTTGATTATGCGCCCGGATGCAACGCGGTGCAGGATTATGAGAACCTGCTTCAGGAGTTGATGCAAAGGGGGCTGAAGGTAAATGGCTAAGACCAGAACAGAGATTGACAAGGATATGATGTACCGCAAGATCATGCCTTCTGCCGTAAAAAAGGATGGGGGAGATCAAAAAGGGACCGCAGCAGATGGAGTGCCGGGCATGGAAAGACCGGGTGAGCCGGGAGCAGATGGGCAGGGCGCATCTGCCGATGCCGAGTCCTCAGACAACACGGCGGCGGGAAACCAGCCGTATTCACTGCCCACGGCAGCATCAATGGCAAAGGCGCTAAAGAGGAACCCTGTTTCTCTTCCCTTTAAGGAGGAGAACAACATGGTGTTGGTCAATTTGATGGAGGAACTGGTTATCTCCAGGCTGGATTCCACACTGGACCGTTTTAACTGCTGTAAATGTGATAAATGCAAGAAGGATATAGCCTCCCTTGCTCTGAACCGGCTTAAACCGCGTTACGTGGTAATGAGGGAAGGAGATCAGGAGAAGCGCGGTAAGGCGGAGCAGGAAAATGGCCAGGAGGTGACCGGAGCATTGGTACAGGCGATTCTGGTTGTAAAGAAGAACCCGCTGCATTAGAATGTATCACTGTATTTGTAATGGATCACTCCATTAGAAAATTCCACTGTATTAGTAAAACCGGATCATATGCAATGATTAAGCCGCCAGGATATGGGATGATTCAATTCCGTATCCCGGCGTTTTTAATCGCAGCAATAGTTGTATTCACATAAATATTTTTAAAAATGATAAAAAATCTCCTCCAAACTGTAAAGTTTCATTCCCCGCGTCCGATAAGTACTATAGGAATATCAGAGTCACCATATAGGGAGCACCGAAAGAAAGGAAGCGAAGATATGGATATGAAGATCACGAGAAATTATGCGGCTTACCAAAATGCTGTGAGCAACGCAAAACATACAGAAAAAAACATTTCCACTCCGGCGCCCGCGGCAGGGAAGGCCAGGGGGGATGCGGTCTGTATCAGCAGCCAAGGGGCGAAGAAAAGCGGGGCGTCCACATTTGCGGCAGTGCTCTCCAAATCCATGGAGGAAGGCGCGCCGGCCGACCGGATCGCGGCTTTGAAGCAGCAGGTACAGGAAGGTACCTATGAGGTTTCGGCAGAACAGATAGCCAGGCGTCTGATGAGCGGTCTGTAGAGAGGGGAAAGGATTGGAAGAGATCATTCGTTTTTTAACAGAGTATACGGAAGCGCTGGAGGCCATGGAACAAAAGCAGGTGGAAAAGCTGGGGCTTCTTATGACGAGAGAGCTGGATAAGGTGGAACAGACCATTATGATACAGCAGGCCATGGATAAGAAGCTGGAGAGCCTGGAACAGAAGCGGCAGGAACTGTTTGCAGCCCATGGGCTGGATGGAAAGACGTTAAAGGAGATCGCTGAATCTATGGATGGGGCGCGGCAAAAGGAACTGCTGGAGCTGTATCGCAGGATAGACGGTGCCATTGGCAATATCCAGTATTATAACAAAAAGGCGGAGATGATTGCAAAGTCGGAGCTGGAGCGCATGGGCATTGATTCCAGGATGATGGGGAATCCCACCGGTATCTATGGACGCCCTTCCATCCAGAAGGGAAGCAAGCTTGAGAAGAAGGCCTGATAAGGGCTGATATGGGGAGAGTGGTAGATTGAGACCGACATTTATGGGGCTGGAAACAGCTAAGAGAGGTATCATGGTGAACCAGAAGGCCATTGATATCGTGGGAAATAATATCAGCAATATTAACACCAAGGGATATACGAGGCAGCGCCTGGACTCGGTGAGCGTGCATGTCTACGGAAGCGACCAGTATAATTACAGTTCTATACCGCTGGCAGGACAGGGCGTGGATGCCAGGGGCGTTGCCCAGATCCGCAACCCCTATCTGGACGCTAAGTTCAGGGAGCAGTACAGCGATGTGGGATATTTTGACCAGAAGGCAGCGATCATGGACCAGATCGAGGGGATCATCAGTGATCCCGAGGTGGAGGGGACCGGTATTAAGAGCGCTCTTACCACGCTGTCCCAGGCGTTGGCGGATTTCAGCCAGTATCCGTACCAACAGACTAATGCCAATATTGTTATGCATGCATTTCAGGGTGTGACTCAGGTCCTGAATGAATATGATGCCAATTTAAAGACCCTGATGGAGCAGACGAAGAATGATTTTTCCATTGCGGTAAAGGACATCAATACCAAGCTGGATCAGCTGTCGGAGCTGAACCGCTCCATTGCCCATGAGGTATTTGTCAACAGCGATTATGATGGGGTGAATTATGGACCCAATGACCTGCTGGACCAGAGAAATACGATTCTGGATGACCTGTCCAGATACGGTGTTGTCCAGGTGACGGATCTGGAGGACGGAAAGGTACAGGTTAAGTTTAACGGAAAAGTAGTGGTGGATGCTTCAGGGGCCTCCTATACCAATGACCATCTGACCATTGGAAAGGACGGAACCAGCCTGACGTGGGACAGCAGCGGAAAGGCGGCAAATCTTGGAAACGGGGCTATCCGGGGATTTACAGATATGCTTACGGGCGGAGATTCCATTACAGCGGGTATCCCTTATTACCAGAACCAGCTGGATCATCTGGCCAAGACCCTGGCTCATGTGTTTAACAGCAAGGTCCATGCGGACGATCCCGCGCAGCCGGATAAGTATAAGGAACTTCTAAGCGGGGACGGGAATGGTAATATCACGGCGGGAAACATTTCCATCAGTGATAAGTGGGCGGAGGATTCCTCCTATATTATCCGGGAAAAGAATCCGGACGGCGATCTGGACAACACGGATATTATGGCAATGAAGGCGGCGCTGGAACAGGATTTTGATTTCGGCGGCGAGTTTACAGGCACATTCAGCGAGTTTGTAGCCAGGACCACAAGCATACTGGGAAGCGATATCAAGACCAATAATTCGCGGATGGATGCATCCCTGTCCATTGCGGAGAGCGTGGAGAAGGAGCGCATGAGCGTGTCCGGTGTATCCCTTAATGAAGAGGGGATCAACATGATGACTTATAATAAAGCATATCAGGCGCTGGGGCGTCTTATGACTACCATGGATGAGCAGCTGGATATGATCATCAACAAGATGGGTATGGTAGGACGTTAAGGAGGAACATATGAGAATCACGGAAAATATGATGACAACTTCATATAACAAGAATCTTCAGAGGAATATATCAAATCTGGCTTCCTCTAATCTGAAGCTGGCATCCCAGCGCCAGTATAACCATGTGTCCGAGGATCCGGCAACCGCGTCCAAAGCATTTGCCATCCGCGACCAGATCGCCAGGACAGAGGAACACATTAATGTGGTGAAAAATGCAACGGGCGAGTTAGAGACAGCGGATTCCAATATCCTGACCCTGAACTCGATCCTTGAGAATATTTATGAAAAGGCAACCAAGGCAGGAGGCGCCAGCAGCCAGGATTCACTGGATGCCATTGCGGAGGAATTAAACGGCCAGATGGAAGAAATCCTTCAGACCATGAACGCCAGGTACGGAGATAAATTCCTGTTCTCCGGTTCGGCCAACAGCGAAGCGCCGTTTTCCCTGGATGCGGACGGAAACCTGCTGTTTAACGGGAAACAGGTGGATGCCTATGATAAAAATGATCCGGATACGTATTTTACGGAGAATAAGCCGGTTTATCTGGATGTTGGTTTTGGAACGTATGCAAGCGGCATGAACACGGCCAAATCCGGGATCAAGATTTCCACCTCCGGCGTGGATGTGCTGGGATATGGAAAGGATGAAAACGGATATCCCAATAACCTGTACAGCCTGATCGGCCAGGTGAGCGGCCAGCTGAAGACCGGTGATAAGAACGGCGCCATGGATACCCTGGCACAGCTTAAGAAAAAGCAGAGCAATATTTCCATCGCCACTTCGGAGATCGGTACACGGGAGAAAATGCTGGAGCGCACCCAGAACAGGCTGGAGACAGGCCTGGTCAATCTGCAGAAGACACAGAAGGATCTGGAAGCAGTGAAGGTGGAGACGGAAGCGGTCACCAACAAATCTGCTGAGACAGCCTGGATGGTTACCCTGCAGCTGGGTTCCAGTATTATACCGCCGTCCATATTTGACTTTATGAAATAAGTTGAAGAGAGGTGCCAGAGGATGAATGTGTTAAAGATAACAACAACTCCTATTCAGCTGTCCATGACCTCCCAGAGGGCCAGGCTTGAGAGCAGAATGCCTGATCCGGAGGTGGGAATTATTCAGAATCCCGGCAAACTGAATATGAAGTCAGAAAATATAAAGGTGGAGATCGACACGTCCCGTTCCAGGGACAGTCTGGGATTCAGGACAGCCAAAGGACTTATGAGAGATGCGGCCCAGGCCGGTCTTAAGGCTGTGGCGGATGCCACGGCACAATATTCCCGTGTAGGGAATCAGATGATGCAGATCCAGGATGGGGTAACAGTGGCGGATATTATAAAAAACCAGATAGCGGCCCAGACCAGCATTACCACCGGAATTGCATTTATACCTTCGGCTACCCCTGATATCTCATGGCAGCCCGCGGATCTGACCATTGACTATACCCCGGCGCAGGTAGCGTTTGATCCGCAGGTGCAGGAACCTGCGGCCATGTATGTACCGGGCGAACTGCGCGTGAATGTGGAGCAGTACCCCAAGGTTGAGATTGAGTATATGGGTGATCCCATGTATGTGCCGCCCAGTGCCAATCCGGCCTATGAGGCGGCAAAGTAGAGGACAACGGCAGATCAGTGGAATGCAGATATACGGCTGACGCGGGACAGGATGATATGGAGGGATACGCTTGAAAATCGAAACTCGGGATTTTGGAATCCTGGATATAGAAGAGAACAACATCATAACATTTAAACAGCCTCTGTTTGGATTTGAGGAATATACGCAGTACGTCCTTGTAAATGATTCCAATATGGGCAACGGTATCTGCTGGCTGCAGTCCATTGAGCAGAAAAATGTATGCTTTATCATGTTAAATCCTCTGGAGGTCAGGCGGGACTATGCTCCGGTGGTAATGCAGGATGTGCTGATCCTTTTACAGGCTGTACCGGAGGATAACCTGGACTGCTGGGTACTCATGGTCATAGGGGAAACCTTCCGGGATTCCACAGTTAATCTGAAAAGCCCTGTTATTATCAATCATGAGACCAATCTGGGCGTCCAGGTGATACTGGACCAGGATTATCCCATACGGCAGCCCATATTCAGCCGGGGAGAAAGGGATGGCCTATGCTGATATTATCCAGAAAAAAGGGCGAGTCAATTAAGATTGGCGATGATATCGAGATATTTGTGGCGGAGATCAAAGGTGATAAGGTGCGCCTTGGCATATCGGCGCCTGAGAGTATGAAAATATGCCGCACAGAACTGTATCTCACGGTTGAGAATAATAAGGAAGCGTCTGATAAAGTGGATCTTCTCAAGGTGTTCCAGTTGTCCAGGAATCTGAAAGCCCTTGGAACAGAGGAAGGGCAGAAGAAGGAGGGAAAAGATGGAACTGCTTGAGCAGATGAGAATGCTGCTCAGGGAAAAGACCATTTTGTTTGGGCAGTATGAGAAGGAAACGCTGCGGCTGGACAGGGATGACCTTGAAGCGGTGGATGAAATCGTGGAGGCGGTAAACGCCAGGCAGGCCATCATTGAAAAAATCAATGGCCTGGACCGGGAGATTGAAGCCATCCGGGACCGTTCTTCCTACGGTTCCCGCTGTTATATGATTGGAAAAAACAGGTGCGATTACAGCGGCCTCAGCGAAGCGGAACAGATCCTGTTTAAGGATGGACAGGATGTATTTACCATGATAACCAGGATACGCGATCTGGAGGCAGGGGTGCCGGGGAAGATGGCAAAGATCCGGGCCCAGCTTCAGAGCAGGATAAAACAGAACAATGTAAACGGTAAATTTACCGGGTATTTAAAACAGATGAATCAGGGGAGCAAGGGCGTGCTCTATGATAAACGAAGATAGGGGGAAGAGCGATGGCATCGGCTTCATCAATTAATACAGTCAGCGCGAACGGCAATAAGAATTACATATCAGGCCTTGCTTCCGGTATGGATACGGACAGTATTGTTGAAAGTCTGCTGCTGGGGACACAGACAAAGATCGATAAGCAGACAGGTCTTAAGCAGCAGCTGGAGTGGAAGCAGGAGACATACAGGGATCTTATCACTAAAATCAATACATTCGGAGATCAATATTTTTCTTATTACGGTTCGGGCCAGACGAATCTGCTGAGCACCAGTTTATTTAAGACCATGACGGGAATCAGCAGTTCCAGCGCCATTAAGATAAGCTCCGTATCCTCCAATGCGGTCAGCTCCATGAGGGTCAGCACGGTGAAGCAGCTGGCAACGGCCTGCTCGGTGAGAACGGCGGGAACGGTGACGGGGGAGCCGAGAGGGAATGATGTTGATTTCACAAACTTTACAGATGCAATCGGGGAGACAAAGTCATTTTCAGTCACATTGGATGGCGTGAGCAGAACGATTGATTTTACAATTGAAGGAAAACTATCAGATCCTGCTGATCCGAATTCTCCGGAAGAGGTGGATGAAGAAAAAACGCTTAAGAATATTAACCAGGTATTGTACCGTAACTTTGGGGCTTCGGTAGGAATGAAATTCGAGGAGGATCCGCCCAATAGTAAGAAAGGGACAATGAAACTGGTTCAGCTAAACGCAAATGGTGCTGTAACGAGCAATGCGGTTGATTCATCCAGACGGGTTATCATTGAGACAACAGGCGACAGCGACTCCTCAAACACAATTGCCAATTTAGGATTTAAAGGTGGATTTTCTAATAAGCTGGATTATGGAACATCTTTGAAAAATATGAATTTTTCTACGCCCTTACAGGGAAATCGGTTTGAATTTGATATCAATGGTGTCACCATCAAGGGATTGACCGGGGATTCAACTTTAAGCGATGTGATCAGCGCGATCAACAGCAGTGATGCAGGGGTTAAGGTATCCTATTCATCGGCATCTGATAAATTCATCATGGAATCTTCCTCTACAGGCGAGATATCCAATATAAAGATGGGACAGAGATATGGAAATCTGCTGACCACTATGTTTGGGGTGGAGGCGACCGGTTTACAATCCAATATTTTTTCCAAGCCGATTGAGGGGACGGATCATGTGGATTTAAGTTCTGTTATCAATAAGTTAAATAGCGGAAAAGACCAGTCATTGGTATTGCAGGTGGATGGACAGGATTTTACCGTTAAGTTGGAGGGAAAAACAGGAAGTGAGAGCTACAAAGATGAAGAAGGCTTAATAAACGCCATTAATTCAAAGCTGAATAAGGAATTTGGCTATGGTAAGATTGCATTTTCCTGGGATGATACGAACAAACAAGTCACGTTAAAATCTTCGGAACATAAAGTGGGATTTACAGATGCTAATCTGACAACGGGGATTGCATCCGATCTTGGATTCAGTGAGAAAGATAATGTGTATGACGGAAGCACGGAATTAAGCAGTCTGGGAATAACGGGAGATATTAAGGTCGGTAACACCACATATCATTTAGGTGATCCTTCTGCCAAAACGATCAGTGACCTGGCTGGGATAATGGGCGGAACCTATGTGGATGGAAGGATCAATATATCCGGTCAGACAGGCGGCTTTACTGTCAGCGGTAATGCTGTAATAAACGGAACGAATTTGGTTGAGAATCTGTTTGGACGGGAAAACGCGGAGCTTACGCCGGTGTCCAATACGCTGGCCTCCAATTCCGTATCCGATCCAACCATTTTAAAGGGAACATTGGAATTAGCCGTATCCGGCGGAAATACGATTACGATTAATGCCGGTTCATTGACAAATGGCTTTGATGGTCTGGCTGCAGCAATACGGGCTGAAACAGGAGGAGATGTAATTTATACAGCTGATGGCCGCTTACAGATCAGCGGTACTGCCGGTGAATTTACTATTAAGGGAAAGGATGATGACGGAAAGGAGTTGCTGAACCAACTTTTCAGCCAGGATACAGTAACCTTCAACCCCCACATGACCGCTTCCGTCACCTCCGGCCAAAATGCCGTCCTCACCGTGGACGGAACCGATATTGAGCGCAATACCAACACGTTTGAATTGGATGGAATTACCATGGAATTAACTTCCACTTATGACGCTTCCAACCCTCCAATCAGCTTGACTACGTCCCGTGATACTGATAAAATAATAGATGGTTTAAAGAGTTTTGTAGACGATTACAACACCCTCATCGAAGAACTGAATAAACAGCTCACGGAGACAGCCAACTATAAGAAATACGCCCCTCTCACGGATGCACAGAAAAAGGAGATGAGCGATAAGGAGGTCGAGCTTTGGGAGGAGAAATCCAAACAGGGACTCCTTCACAACGACTCCAATATCTCCAGCTTTTTGAGCGAGATGAGAATGGCGCTTTACAGCAGTGTGGAAGGCGCGGGACTGTCTCTCTATGATATCGGGATCGAGACATCGGATAACTGGCGTGACAACGGCAAGCTTGTTATTGACGAGGACGCATTGAGGTCTGCCGTAGCCACCAACCCGGATGCCATCAGTAAGCTGTTCACGGACAGGGACCAGGGATTGGGAATTAAGATGCAGAACGCCATCAAGGCGGCGGCCAATGTAAGCAGCGGCAGTCCCGGAAGTATGGTGCGATACGCGGGCACAAAGGATGTGCTTCTCACAAGCAATACCCTCTATGAGGAGATGAAGCATATTTCAGAGACACTTTCCAACCTGAACACCAAGTATGAGCTGGAGAAGACGCGGTACTGGAAGCAGTTTACCGCCATGGAGCAGGCGATTTCCAATATGAACAGCCAGAGTTCCTGGCTCACCCAGCAGTTCTCATCATGATGAAGGAGTAATGACTATGCAGAATCCATATGCAAAATATAAACAGCAGTCCGTAATGACCATGACCCAGGGCGATATGATCAACCTGTTGTTTGATGAGATGATCAACCGTCTGAACAAGGGGCTTCTGGGGCTGGAGGTACGGGACTACGAAGCCAGCAATACCCATTTTAAGAAGGCGCAGGCAATTATCAGCCATCTGGTATCCACATTGGATCACCAGTATCCGGTATCACAGAGCCTGGCCTCTCTCTATGAGTATTTCAATTACCAGATCCTGCAGGCCAATGTAAAGAAGAGCCCTGAGCCGGTGAATGAGGTTCTTCCTATGATCATGGAACTGAAGGAAGCATTTGCCCAGGCGGATAAACAGGTGCGCATGGGCCATACAGGATGAGATAAGGGGGCGGGATCATGCCGTTATTTGATGACAGGGCTGTAGGAGCCCTGGAGCGGGGAATGGATGCCATGTGGCTGAAGCAGCAGGTTGCCAGCCACAACATAGCCAATGTGGAGACGCCGAGCTATAAGGCTAAGAAAGTGGAATTCAAGGATGTGTTAAGGGATACGGCCCAGGGGCCGGAGCGCTTAGCAAAGCCGGTGGTGGAGGAAGACGGGGACACCCAGGCCAGGCCGGACGGGAATAATGTACAGGTGGAAAAAGAAGAGCTTGAACTGTGGAAGGCATATACCCAGTATTCGGCCCTGACCATGCGCATGTCGGGGAAATTATCCACGCTGCGGTATGTGATCAATAATACAGGCAAGTAAAGGAGCAGGTTATGGGGTATTTGGATTCTCTTAATATAACAGGTTCTGCACTGACGGCGGAGCGTTTCCGCACGGATATCATTATGCAGAATCTTGCCAATCAGAACACCACCAGGACGGCGGAGGGCGGTCCCTATGTGAGAAAGCAGGTGGTCTTGCGGGAGAACGCGCTGGACTTTAAGAACGAGCTGGGCAAGGCCATGACAAAGGCTGAGAACGGCGGTGTGTACGTGGAGGAAGTGGTGGAAAGCCAGAACCCTCTGGTTCCGGTCTATGATCCGGACCATCCGGATGCTGATGAGGACGGATATGTGATGATGCCCAATGTGAACAGCGCGGAGGAGATGGTGGATCTGATGGCCGCCACCCGCGCATACGAAGCCAATGTCACGGCACTTAACATTGCAAAAAGCATGGCTTTAAAAGCCCTGGAGATTGGTAAATAAATGAAGAAGCAAAAAGAGGAAGAAGGAGGCCAGGAGTGGTTAAATACCTACGCGGATATGATAACCCTTGTCCTGACCTTTTTTGTATTATTGTACAGCATTTCCAATGTAAATATAAGTAAATTGGAGGAGATCGCTTCGGCTATGCAGCGGCAGCTGGGGATCGAGTCCCAGACCGAGTTGGAGGACGTGCCCGATGATCTCAAGTATCCCGCTATTGGCGAGAACACGGATGGACCCTCCCAGGCAGTGACCGGTTCCCAGAACACCCAGGCGTCAGCCAGGGAGATGAGGCAGATGTCACGTGATATCCAAACCTATTTTGATTCTGAGAACCTGGACGCCATTGTATCCAACACGGAGAATGCGGTGTATATCCGTTTTAAGAATGACCTTCTCTTTGATCCGGACAGCGCCAATCTGCGGGACGGCAGCAAGTCCATGCTGGACGCAGTGGGGATCATGCTGCAGGAAAAGCAGGATAACATTCTTGCGGTTTACATAAATGGGCATACGGCCCAGGCAGCCAATTCTCTGATCAATGACAGGATCTTATCCTCAGAGCGGGCGGACAATGTGGCCATCTATCTGGAGGAACAGGTGGGGCTTAACCCCAAAAAGTTAATATGCCGTGGCTACGGCAAATACTATCCCATCGCGGACAATACCACAAAAGAGGGGCGGGAGCAGAACCGCCGGGTGGACATGATCATCCTTGGAAATGGATACAGGCCGCCGGAATCAGTGGAGGGAGTGGAGACCATGGATCCCCTTTTCCCGGTTGTGATGCCGCAGGATGAGGCTATGATGCAGGAAGGAACAGCCAGTGATTAAGAGTTACGATTTTAAATCACCCAAGAAATTTACAAAAGAGCGCATGAGCACGGTGGAAAACCTGTACGACAGTTTTGCCCGTGCCCTGGCGCCGTATCTTACAGGGCTTCTCCAGTCTTACTGTGAGATCCGTATCAACAGGATCGTGGAGAAGCGCTACCAGGAATTTACCAACTCCGTACAGGATCATTCCCTGTTTGGGATGATCACCCTGAGTCCGGCCAATAAGGATTACAATGAGGCGCCTCTGACCATGGAAGTGGATACCAGGCTGGCGTTTTTTATGATTGAGCGCCTTTTGGGCGGCGCCGGGACAGAGTATGAGCTGACCAGGGATTTTACGGATATTGAAAAGGCGGTTCTTCAGTATGTGCTGGGGAAACTGACGGAATTTGCAGGCGAAGCCTGGGCGCAGTATCTGGATATTGATGCCACGCTCACCGGCCTTCAGACCAATCCCCATCTGCTCCAGATGAGCGCCCAGGAGGACGTGGTGATCCAGGTGGAGCTGGAAGTGGTCATTGACAAGCTGGCGGCAAGGCTTAACATGGTGATGCCGGCTCCCAATGTGGAGGAGCTGACATCCAAGTTCGGCTATTCCTTTGCGGTCAGCCAGAAAAAGCAGGATGACGAGAAGCAGAAGTCCAAACGGCAGTACATTGAACAGCACATTCTGGAATCGGAGGTGGAGATCAGGGCCATTCTTCATGAGTTTTCCCTGGACGCCCAGGATATCCTCCAGCTGACCCCGGGAGATGTGATACCGCTCAACAAGAAGCTGGACAGTAAGATTTCCGTTTATGTGGAGGATGTGGCCTGTTTTGAGGCAAAGGTGGGCCATACCAGACTGCGCAAGGCAGTGGAAATAAGCAGTGAGCTGTAACCGGGAGGGACGAGTATGTTAGATGTGGATAAGGATGCCATAAAGGAACTGATGGAGATGGAAGCAGTCCCTGTCTGTGACAGGCTGGGCTCCCTTCTTGGCAGAAGCGTGAAGATGGCTGTGTCAAAGGTGGAGGAGACAGATACCGGAGCGCTTGCGGAGTGCCTGCCTCATTTTAATGTGGTCATTGAGGGGCGCAGGGCGGTTAACGGGCTGACTGCGGACCAGCTGTATGTATTTTCCAAGGACGATATGATCCGGGTGGCCAATTATATTATGGGGGTGCCGGTGGATAACCCCAGCCCTCTGGATGAGATTGCTTTAAGTACCCTGAAGGAGGTTGCTTCCCAGTGCATATCCGCTGCCATGAATGAACTCAACGACCTTTTGGGGCGGGATATGGGAGTGGCAATGTCCAGGATCGCCGCATTTGACAACACGGAGCGGATTCTGGAAATGATCCGGATCTGGAAGACGGACCAGTCCCTTCTTTTGGTGCGCCTGCATTACCTGATCGATGGCGTGGTGGAGTCGGACGCGTATATCATCGCATCCCAGGCCATCAGCCAGGTTCTGGGGATACCGGAACTGGAAGAGCTGGAACTGGAGGAACTGGCTGAGAGCATACAAAAGCCAAAGGAAGCCGTGGCTGTCCAGGAAGTGTCATTTCCGGAATTTAAGTATACGCCCCTTGAGTATGACAAGGAGCAGATTGGCGATGACAGGAAGAAGCTTTTGGATATTACCCTGGATGTATCGGTGCGGATCGGCAGCACGGTGTGCAGCGTAAAGGACGTGCTGGCCCTCAAGGAAGGGCAGGTGCTGGTGCTGGACAAGCAGGCAGGCTCTCCGGCCGATGTGGTGGTGAATGGGGAACTGATCGGCAAGGGGGATGTGCTTGTGACAGGGGAGCATTTCGGAACACGCATCATAGAAATTGTGGGCAAGAGGGAGTAATATGGCATTTCTGAAAGTACTGTTTTACCTGGTTGTCCTGATCCTTGTGCTGGTGTTGGCTTATTATACCACCAGGATACTGGGGCGAGGCATGAGATTAAAGCAGAGGACCGGCGGCATGGAGGTCCTGGACCAGATGACCGTGGGCCGGGACAGCTTCCTGGTGGTGGTAAAGGTTCAGGAGAAGATCCTGCTGTTGGGCGTGTCACCTTCCGGGATTGAAAAGCTTGATAAACTGGATTCATATGAGAAAATGGAGCCGGCGGAGGCACCGCCGGATTTTGTTGCGGTTTTGTCATCCCAGCTGAAAGCGTGCAGGCGCGGTGAGGATGACGGGATGAAAAAAGGCGGGAGAGGAAAAGAATGAGAGGAACGGTAAGACAACTTGGAAGGCTGGCGGCCGGGGCCGCATTTGCCCTTGCCTGGAGCCAGAGCACATTGACGGCATTTGCCACGGATGTGTCCGTGACGCTCCAGGGCACCTCGGGCAGCGGAAAGCCCATGGACATGCTGGACATCATGTTCCTTTTCCTGTTTTTGGCAATTGTTCCCTCCCTTGTTATCATGATGACTAGTTTTACCAGGATCATCATTGTACTGTCATTCCTGAGAAATGCCCTGGGCACCCAGCAGTCCCCGCCCAACCAGATCCTGGTGGGCCTGGCCCTGTTCCTCACTCTGTTTATCATGAGTCCGGTGCTTTCCTCGGTGAATACCCAGGCCTATCAGCCCTATAAAGCGGGGACCATAACCAGGGAGGCAGCGTTTGAGCGGGCCCAGGAACCAATAAAGGAATTTATGTTAAAGCAGACCGAGAAAAAGAGCCTGGATCTGTTTCTCTCCATTTCCAAGACGCCGGAGCCGGACGTGTCCCAGGGACCGGAGGGCTATATGAAGCTGGGGCTTACAACCCTGGTGCCGTCCTTTATCTTGAGTGAACTGAATAAGGCGTTTACCATGGGGTTTTTAATCTTTATTCCATTCCTGATCATTGATCTGGTGGTGTCCAGTACCCTGATGTCCATGGGTATGGTGATGCTGCCGCCCACCATGATCGCCCTGCCCTTTAAGATCATGATGTTTGTTTTGGTGGACGGATGGAGCCTGGTGATCAAGACCTTGGTTCAAAGCTTTCGGTAAGGAGGAACAGGTATGAATGCGGAACAGGTGATGGAAATCATGAAGGAGGCAATGCTGGTTGCGTTTGAGATAGCGGGTCCTCTTCTTATTATCAGTATCGTGGTGGGGCTTCTGGTGGCAATCTTTCAGGCAGCTACCCAGATCCATGAGCAGACATTGACTTTTGTGCCCAAGCTTCTGGTGATCGCCCTGGTCCTTCTGGCTCTGGGTTCATGGATGAGCAAGGTCATGAATGAATTTGTGGTGGAGCTGTTTGCTATCATGGCGGCCCTCTGATGCGGGGGTGAGGGATGGACGGAGGATTGTTGGAATATTTTGATGTGTTCCTCCTGGTATTTGCCAGGATGGGGGGCATGGTATTTATCAATCCTGTTTTTTCCAGAAAAGGGGTTCCCTTTATGGTAAGGACAGGACTTGTACTGGCCCTTTCCATGCTCATTGCCCCGGCAGCCCGGAGCGGGGCAGCGGGGATGATCTCATTTTCCGCCTTTGACATGGCTGAGGCATTGATCAGGGAAGTGGCCCTGGGGGTCGGGATCGGGTGCATATTCCAGATCTTCTTTTATATGCTTTATGTGGCCGGGGACCTTTTGGACACGGCATTCGGCCTGGCCATGGGAAAGGTCATGGATCCCATGAATGGGGTACAGACAGCGATTTTAGGACAGTTTGTAAATGTATTCTTTTTCCTGTACTTTTTTGCCACGGGCTGCCATCTTTTGACAGTGAAACTGTTTGCCTATACATATGAGGTAATACCGGTGGGAGCCGGTGACTTTTTTGCAGGAAAAGTGATCTGGTACATCACATCCCTGTTTGCCACTGTATTTTTGATGGCGGTAAAGCTGGCCCTGCCCTTTGTGGCAGCAGAGTTTGTGCTGGAGATGACCATGGGGGTGCTGATGAAGCTGATCCCCCAGATCCATGTGTTTGTCATTAATATCCAGTGCAAGATCCTTCTGGGTATGCTTTTGATGATCCTGTTCGCCCATCCTGTGGGAGCGTTTCTGGATGGATATATAGATACAATGATGAGAGAAGTACGGAATGTGATCATGATGATGACATAGGGAAATGTGATAGGCGGACGTCATAGGACTGCATGATAAGGATGGGATGCTGTTTGCGCAGCATCCCATTTGTGAAGCAGGCGGATAAAGCAGGCGGCCAAAGCAGGCGGATGAAAGGAGGTGGTGAAGGGTGGCAGCTGATGAGAAGACTGAGAAAGCCACGCCCAAACGAAGGCAGGATGAACGGAAAAAGGGAAATGTGTTCCAAAGCAGCGATGTGGCGGCGGTATGTTCCATGCTGGTCATGTTTCATGCACTTAAGGCCCTGGCTCCCAGGATGTACCGGAATTTCCGGCAAGGCATATACCTGTTCTTTTCCTATGGGGAGAATCCCGACCGCTTTCTTGCACAGTCGGGCAGGGAAATGCTGACCAAGGCAATGATGCTGTTTCTGGAAGCAGCCCTTCCCCTTCTTTTTATCGGTATCCTGGTGGCGGTTGCGGTCACATTTTTCCAGACCAGGATGGCATTTTCCATGGATGTGCTTAAATTTAAGGGGGAACGCATCAGCCCACTGAAAGGGTTTAAAAGGATGATGTCTGTAAGGTCAGTGGTGGAACTGATCAAGGCGCTTATTAAGATCACCATCCTGGGATGGGTGGCCTACGACTTTTTAAAGGGCAGGATGAGGGAGCTGGCCGTCCTCATGGAGGGATCGGTGGAGGGCGCCCTGATCTTTACAGGGAACACGGTCATTTCCCTTGTGGACACGGTGGGAGTGGCATTTGTGTTCCTGGCTGCCCTGGATTATATGTATCAATGGTGGGAATATGAGAAGAACCTGCGCATGAGCAAGCAGGAGATCAAGGAAGAATATAAGCAGACAGAAGGAGACCCTCAGATCAAAGGAAAGATCAGGGAAAAGCAGCGCCAGATGGCTTCCAGGCGCATGATGCAGAATGTACCCAAGGCGGATGTGATCATCCGCAATCCCACCCACTATGCCATAGCTTTGGGATATGATTCCGGCCAGAACCGGGCCCCGGTGGTACTGGCTAAAGGGGCGGATCATCTGGCTTTGAAAATAGTGGAGGCAGGGGAGGCCAACGGGATTTATATCCTGGAGGATAAGCCCCTTGCCAGAGGATTGTATGCAAGCGTTGAGGTGGATATGGAAATCCCTGAGGAGTATTACCAGGCGGTTGCCGGAATCCTTGCATTTGTGTATAAACTGAATAAGAAAGATGTATGATTGTGGATAAGATCAGGAGAAGAGTGGTATGCCAGTGGATAACAGTATGATTGTCTTTGACAAGGTGACGAAAATATACGGAAAGACCCAGAAGGCTTTGGATGAAGTGAGCCTTCAGATCGATAAAGGCGAGTTTGTGTTCCTATCAGGCAACAGCGGGGCGGGTAAGACCACCCTTCTGGAGCTGGTCTTAAGGGACGCCAGACCTGACAAGGGGGATATATGGGTCAATGGCATTGAACTGGGGAGTCTGAGGGAGCGCCAGGTCTATCAGTACCGCCGGTACATAGGAATGGTGTTCCAGGATTTCCGCCTTTTTCAGGATTTTACCGTGTATGAGAATGTGGCATTTGCCCAGCGTGTCATAGAAGCGGAGAAAAAGGAAATGAGATCCAGGGTAAGGGAAGTGCTGAGACAGGTGGGGCTGGAGGATAAAGCAGGCTGTTATCCCGGACAGCTGTCCGGCGGCGAGCAGCAAAGGACCGCTCTTGCAAGGGCGGTGGTGAATCAGCCCGTACTTTTGCTGGCGGACGAGCCCACAGGTAATCTGGACCAGAAGAATGCGGAGGAGATCATGCGGCTTTTGGAAAAGGTGAACAGACAGGGGACCACGGTGCTGGCAGTGACCCACAACCAGGAGCTGGTAAAGCACATGCACAAACGCCAGATCGTGCTGAGCTGCGGCAGGATAGCCCGGGATCTTGCAAGGGAGGGATTGGCATATGCGCGCTAGGACTTTTTTGTATCTGTCCAAATTGGGGATAAAAAACCTGTGGTATCACAGAGTATACACGGCTGCATCGGTCATCACCATGTCGGCCTGTATTTTCCTGTTTGGAATCTTTTACCTGGCAGTGGCAAATGTGGACAGTGTGGTCAGGCAGACGGAGCAGGATGTGTATGTTTCGGTTTTCTTTGATGAGGGGATCGCCCCCCAGAAAGTAGAGGAGGCGGGAGGGATGATCCAGGGCAGGCCTGAGGTGCTGAGGACCGTGTATGTGTCTGCAGAGGAGGCGTGGAGCGGATTTAAGGAAGATTATTATGGAAGCGGGGAAGCGCTGGACGGTATCTTTGAGGAGGATAATCCCCTGAAAGCCAGCGGAAATTATCAGGTATATATTGACGGGATGGGAAATCAGGAGGAATTTGTCCGGTTTGCCATGGGATTGGAGGGGGTGCGGAAAGTGACTTACTCCGCGGACACCATCATGGCTTTGCAGCGGATGCGGGCCGCTTCCGCACAATTGATCCGGGGAAGCGGGGCTGTTCTGGTGGTGATCTCGGTGCTGTTGATCCATAATACACTGGCTGTGGGGATTGAGGCCCAGAAAGAAAAGACAAAAGTCATGCGCCTGATGGGGGCCAGGGAAGGCTTTGTAAAGATCCCATTTGTGGTGGAGGGCATTGCTATGGCAGTGGCAGGAGTATGTATCCCCTTGGGGCTGCTGTTGGTTTCCTACCGCTGGTTTGGTGAACTTAACGTGCTGGAACTGGGGCTGTATGCCAAAGACATGGGGCTTCTGACCGAGGGGGAAGTATTCCCCGGGCTGGCAAGGGCTTCCGTTCTTCTGGGGCTGTTTACAGGGACGATGGGAAGCGTTTCCGTGATGGGAAAATTAAAGAAACCATAGATCCAAAGTGGATACGCTGCCCTTGTCCGTCCGCAGGCAGGCCGTATACGCCCGCAGACAGACTATATCCGTCCGCAGGCGGACCGTCTCAGTCCGGTGATATGGGCGGAATCATAATGGGGATATAATGCCTGCGCAAAAGATCGATAAAATACTGCTCCGCAGTGGTCAGGTACGTTCCCTTGCGAAAAGAGATGGCAATGCCAAAGGACTCCCTTGGCTCAACGGGATAATACACCACCCCACGATGGGGAAGGCATAGATTCTGGGGAACAAAGGTGAGGGCGATCCCCTCCTGGGCAATGGCATGGGTCATGTCGATCTTGCTGCATTCAAACAGGATGTGCGGGGTGAAACCCGCCCGTTCAAAATACAGGTTGGCAATGTCACGGATCAGGCTGCTGCTTTTCATCAGTACAAAGCGTTCATCTCTGTAAAGGGAAAGGTCTGCAGGTTCTGTCTGTATATAATGGCCGGAGGACCGGTGTCTGCATTTGGCCTCAGGTACTGCCAGAAGCACTTCGCTTTTATGGAATATGGTATGTTCAAGCCCGGCCTCTTCACAGTGGAATCCGCTCCAGGCAAAGTCTATGCGGCCGCTTAGAAGATAAGAATACAGATCCTTTACATTTCCCTCCACCAGATCCAGGTCATATTTGGGATACGCTTTGTAGAATTCCGGGAATACCACGGAAAACAGGGCCTGGCCGTATCCGGGCGTAATGCCCAGGCTCAGAGTGCCCCGGGCGCAGTCCACCATGTCCTCCAGATTCTTGCGGCAGTCTTTGGAAATCTGCAGGATCTGATACGCGTGCTCCAGAAACACTTTTCCGGCAGCCGTGGGGATCATAGTGTTGTTGATGCGCTTGAACAGGGGCAGCCCTATTTCCTGTTCCAGGTTTAAAAGGCTGTAATTCAGCGCGGAGCGGGATATAAACAGGTTTTCCGCCGCACGGGTAATATTTTGTGATTCTGCAATGGCAGTTATATAATGAAGCTGCTTGAAATCCATAGATCCCCCTCCCTATTGATGTGAATTAAATTCACAGTAAATCTAAATTTAATATACTTTCCAAACGAATACACAGCTATTATACTGAATACATAAACAAAAAACAATATTTTATAGATAAAAATGACAAAAGGAGAAGGGATTTATGAAAAAACAATGGATGTACTTGTTAATGGCAGCGGGACTGTCTGCGGGTATTCTCAGCGGATGCAGCGCAGCGGGGGCGGACGGCGGCAGCGGTACGGCCAAGAGCAGCGTGGCCCAGGACGGCAGCGGGGCGGGCGGATCAGCTTCATCTAAGGAAGCGGATGGAGCAGGCAAAACAGAAGCAGGCAGCGGGGAAACGGGCAGCGGGGGAACAGGCAGCGGCCAGGCGGGCAGTGGACAGGAATCCTGGGATGCGGATACAGTGACCATCTATGTCCCCACCAAGGCGGGAAATCAGGCGGACTTATATATCCGCTTTATCACTCCGGTCCTTGAGAAGAAACTGGGTAAAAGTTTTGTTGTTGTGAACCAGACTGACGGCAATGGAGTGGTTGCGTATGAAACGGTGAGGAATGCCCAAAAGGACGGCAGTACGCTTTTATATTTCCTTAATTCCATGGTAGTGCAGAGCCACACCGGTGTATATGACAAGACCCTGCCGGAGAATTTCACGCCCCTTGCAGTGGATACAAGCACGGGAAGCATGTGGCTTACTGTCAAGGCAGATTCAAAATACCAGTCCGTACAGGATATCATCGATGACGTTAAGGCAAATCCCGGCAAGATAACATACGGCATGACCAGCGGACAGGCACTTCATATGCTGGGCGGAATGATGGAGACAGATATGGGCGCTTCCCTGGCCATGGTGGATGCGGGAGGAAATGCGGAAAGGCTTATTTCTCTTCTGGGAGGCAATGTGGATTTTACGTTCGTGTCCACGAGCGCTGCGGAACAGTATCTGGAAACCAATGAGATCAAGGTCCTGGGCTGTGTCACCGGCACGGGGGAGCGGGATCCTCTTTATCCGGATATCCCCAGTGTCACAGAGGAGGGACTTGCCAGCACCATGTTTGGATTCGATACCCTTTTGCTGGGACCGGCCGGTATGGATCCGGAGCTTGTAGAAGAGATCAACACAGCGTTCCAGGATGCAATGATGGACAAGGAAGTGGTGGACCAGTTTGCGGCCATGAAAAATACCATGGAAGCCCTGGATGTGGAGGGCTCCGCGGCCTATATCAGGGAATTTGACGCCAAGATGGCTGAAAACGCAAAGCTGTTGGGTTTTGAATAACAGAAAAGATAAATGGGACAGGCGGTGTATAGATGAACAATCAGATGAAAAAGGACCGGATAGCAGGAGCTGTCCTGGCGGCGGCCGGCGGCCTGGCCGCAGTGGGCACAAAGCTGATGAAGGTGAAGATGCGGCTGTCGGTGGGGGATCCGGGGCCAAAACTATTCTTGTACATAGCTGCATTTGGAATGATGGTGTGCGGGGCGGGAATCCTTTTCTCCAAAGTGCCGGATAAAAAAATGCTCACCCTGGACAGGGGACAGTGGGGAAAATTCGGGTTCCTGTTCCTGGTGCTTATATGCTATCTTCTGGGGCTTAAGTACCTGGGGTTCCTTGTGTCCACCCCGCTGGCTGCATTTGCGCTGATTTATATATTAAAGCAGAAAAAGAAGATCAATCTGGCAGTGGCAGCTGCCTATTCCCTGATACTTACAGGAGTGCTGTATCTGGTGTTTGTTAAGCTGCTGTCCATTGTTCTTCCATAGAGCGTGTCTGAAGATACGGCTCTCCTTCCCTCTGGGGCTCCCGCCTTTTTAGGCGGTGGGCAGCAATCAATCATCGTTTATGGAGGTTCGTTATGGAGTATTTTTCACTTACCCTGCACACGCTCTTGGAGCCAACCAGCTTTGCCGTTATGCTGGGAAGCGTTGTACTGGGAATTGTATTCGGTGCTGTGCCGGGCCTTACCTCCAATATGGCCATCACACTGCTTTTGCCGGTCACCTTTAAGATGACCGCAAAGCTGGGCATCACCACCCTTATGAGTATCTATGTGGGCGGCATGTCGGGGGGATTTATTGCCGCCACCCTGGTGGGCATACCGGGCACGCCCTCATCCATTGCCACCTGTTTTGACGCCTATCCCCTAAGCCAGAAAGGACAGACTACAAAAGCCCTGGGAGCCGGGATACTGGGATCCTTTCTGGGAACATTTCTCAGCACCATCATAGCTGTGTTTTTCTGTCCCCTGATTGCAAAGGCAGCCGTAAATCTGGGGCCGTGGGAATATTTCGGCCTCTGTACCATGGCCATTACTCTGGTCATCTCCCTTTCCAAGGGGAATATGTTCAAGGGGCTGGCCGCTGCTTTTATCGGGCTGTTCCTCTCAGCGGTGGGGTATGCGCCCTTTGACGCCACGGCCCGATTTACCTTTGGGGTAAACAGTATCAGCGGCGGTATTAACATGGTGGCCCTGATGCTGGGAACATTTGCCGTATACCAGGTTATCCTTAATTACGCCACGGATCAGCAGAACCTGCCCACCATTGAAAAAGCCAATATCCGGGGAATCGGTGTCACCCTTAAGGAGCTGAGGGACAATGTGGTCAATATTGTCAGGTCATTTCTCATTGGCCTGTGGATCGGGTTCCTTCCGGGAATGGGAGCCGGCATTTCCAATATGATCGCCTATTCCCAGGCTAAAAGCGCATCCAAACATCCGGAGAAGTTTGGAACGGGCTGTGTGGACGGTGTATTTGCATCTGAGGTTTCCAACAATGCCGCCATCGGAGGCGCCATCATTCCGCTGATCGCCCTGGGCATTCCCGGGGACACTGTGACGGCGATCATGCTCAGCGGACTGATGATACACGGGATCGAACCCGGACCTCTTCTCATGACCAAGGAGCCGGAGCTGGTATATGTTATCTTTGGGGCCGTGCTTCTGGCAGCGATCCTTACTCTTATACTGCAGCTGTTTGGAATGCGTCTGTTCCCAAGGCTTCTCACCATTCCATACCACTATCTGTTTGGCACCATCGGCATCATATGTTTTGTGGGTGCGTTCAGCGATACCAATACCCTGTTTAACTGCGGACTGATGCTGGCATGCGCTCTGTTTGCCCTGCTGATGCAGATGGGAGGATTGCCCATGGGGCCCATGATGCTTGCATTCATACTGGGAAGTGAGCTGGAAACCAACCTGCGCCGTTCCATGATGATGGCGCAGGGCAATCCCTTTGTATTCTTTACAAGGCCGGTTTCCTGTGTCTTCCTGCTGATCGCCCTGGTCAGCGTATTGATGCCCCTTATATCCATGGTCAGAGAAAGCAGCAAAAAAGAAAACTAGAAAAGGATGACAAACATGATTTCAAAGCAGATTACGTATAATATGGATCGGGAAAATTTTTCTCCTGTATCAGCAGAGGGGATGAAGGTGATCTACGGGGACAGGACAGACAGCTTCCGGGCCACGCTGATACCCAATATTGTGTATGTGGTGCGCAACAGGCCTCTCCATCTTCAGCTCATGAAGCTGATATCCCATGAACCTGACAGGAGATACCCGCTGATCGTTTACGTCCAGGGATCGGGATTCAGAAAACAGGAGTATTTTAAGCCCATTCCCCAGTTGGCCCAGTTTGTCCATGAGGGATATGTGGTGGCGTCCGTGGAGTACCGCTACAGCGATGAGGGAGGGGTGTTCCCTGCGCAGGTACAGGATTTGAAAGCCGCGATCCGCTATCTGAGGGCCCATGCCGGGGAGTATCAGATCGATCCGGACCGGATCGCCCTTTGGGGGGATTCCTCAGGCGGGCACACAGTGGCATTGGCCGCGCTTTCTGATGGGGTGGAAGAGTTTGACACTCCGGAATACAAAGAACAGCATTCCAATGTGAAATGCTGTGTGGATTTCTATGGTGTGTTTGAATTTGAAAGTATGTGCGAAACCATGACGCCGGAGCTGATCCAATACTTTGAGGGGGACCCCATTGAAAAATTATTCGGCGGCCCCATCAGTGAACACCAGGAGGAGGTAAAACGGGCCAATCTGGCCGGTTATATCACCAGAGATAAGGTAATTCCCCCCTTCCTCCTGGTCCACGGAGATGAGGATGCAAAGGTGCATTTTACACAGAGTGTAAAATTCTATAATCTGTTAAAAGACAATGGGCATTCCGTTGAATTCTATAAGGTAAAAGGCGGAGGCCACGGAAACCGGACCTGGACGCCGGAGGTGATGGGTCTTGTAAAGGAGTTCCTGAGAGCCTATCTGTAGGAAAGCATTCTTTGCAGAAAGCATTCTCCACAGGAACATTCCTTCCCTTATTTATTTTCCTCTATCAGCCACTCATTAAAGTAAGGTTTGATCACACTGAAGGGAGCCGGTCCGATGTCCAGAAGAAAACGGTTGAACTCCATGTTGGTGTAACGGCTGCCCAGGGTCTTTTTCGCCTCGCTCTGCATGTTAAGGATCTCCAGGTATCCCACATAATACTCCAGATAGTTGGCGGGGTTTTCCGCAATATCGTAGTATATGGTGGTGATGACCGAGGGATCGCTGATCCGGAAATAATGATTCAGGTAATCCTGTACCTGCTTGATGTCCCAGCCCTCATAGTGGATATTAAGATCCAGGATGGCATAAAGGGACAGGGTAAATGCTGCATTGTGCCTGAGAAGCTCGCCCAGGTCAGGATCCAGCCCATTGTCCAGGGTGTAGGAGTAATATTCCACATAGGTGGCCCAGCCCTCGGAGTAGCTGCTGAAACTCAGGAGTTTTCTCAGGTTGCAGCTGTTATTCCTGTTAAAATACAGGGTCTGGTACATGTGCCCCGGATATCCCTCGTGAGCCAGGGTGGAGTACAGGTTTCTGGCCGTGTTGGTGCTGCCGTTGTTGATGTAGATGGAATTGTCCTGGGGCCGGTCGATGGGAACGGTGAGGTAAAATGCCGGGCTTAAGGTGGCTTCCAGGGCAGAGGGTACATTTTTTATATTGCACACATAGTCTTCAATGGCCGGGAAATCCTTGATGCACTGGGTGCGCAGGTTTTCCAGTATTTCATTAGGGTCCGTCAGGCTGAAGGAATAGGAATACATCTTTTTTGCCAGGGCGGGATTCTCAGTGAGCAGCTCATCCATGGCAGTGAGATCATTCATCATCTGGTCGCTGATGGCCTTTTTAAGTTCCGGTATATCCTGATAAGAGGTACCGGTGTAGGCGTTTACCAGGTACTGGTAATATTTTTGCCCCTCAGGGAAATAATACAGCCCCTTGTCATTGGTCCCGGTGCCTTTTAAGGGTGTCAGACCATCTATGAGCTTCTGGTAAGCAGGCACAAAATGTTCATTGATGGCAGCGCGGTTTCTGGCGCTGTAGTCCTCTTTTTCCGTATCGGTCAATCCCTCCACCTGATCCAGCCTCTGGGCAAATGTTTCTGCCATAAAGCTGTGGTCAGCGTCCAGCAGATAGGCGTTGCAGGACTCGATGATCCTGTCAATGGCAGTGTCGCAAAGGCCAAGCCCGGCTTCTGTTTTCTGCCTTTCAAATTCTATGATGCTTTCATAATAAGTGTCAATGGAGGAGAGCAGTGAAAGGTAATCCTCCACATCCTGTTTGGTGTAGAACACATACTCTGACAGCAATATGGGCAGCTGGGCCTGGATTCCCAGGGAAGAGGACAGAGGCTGGTCATAAAGCTCCAATCCCTCGCTGCTTAACATGGTGTTCAGATAGGAGGACAGGATGGTATATGTAAGGAGCTGGTCCTCACGCAGATGACGGCTGTCAATATCATTTAGTTGTACTTTCAGGGATTTGGCATCGGCGAGAGCCTGTTTGCTTTCCTCCAGGGTAACGGTCCCCAGGGTTTTATCGTAATCAGTGATGCCGAAGGCGGCCGGATTGGCCAGGGTATAGTGAAGGGTGATCAGGGAGTTGTCTACTTCGTCCAGGAACAGGTCGTTCATCATCTGGTCAAAGTGCTCCTGGGCATCCAGGTGGGCCTTCTCATATTTTTCATAGGAGGCGGAGCTTTCAAGTCCGGCCTCTGTCTGCGCGTCCGTTTCCTTGTCCGCACTCTGTCCCGGGGCAACGCATCCTGTCACCAGGGAGATGACCAGGATCAGGGACATGATTAGTTGTAAATATATGGTTTTACGCTGTTTCATTATACTGTCATTCCTCCAATGGGGTATAAGTTGTTGTTTTTTGCCTGCACTCGAATCATTATATAGTATATGTAGGGAAATTACAACTTATGTGTGAAAGAATGCCCCCTGTCAGGGGGAAAAACCGGGGTCATGTCTTGACGAATATGGGTGGAACGCTTATACTTAAAACGTAACTGTTCAGGACGGCTCATCTTCTTGACCGGAAAAGCCGGTTAAGAAGCATCGGATGTCCATCCGATGTGAAAATGGGTGCAAAAACGGACTTATAAGCAAGCTTAACGCCCGCTTTTGCACCCATTTTCCCGCCGTCCTGAACTGTTACCTTAAAACTATTAAAACGGCGCCAGCCGGGCAGAAGAAGAGGGAAATGAATTATGTGTCAGGATTGTAAAAAACCATATTATATCACAACAGCCATTGCATATGCATCGGGAAAACCGCACATTGGCAATACCTATGAGATCATTCTGGCTGACAGCATTGCCAGGTATAAAAGGGAACAGGGTTATGACGTGTTTTTCCAGACAGGAACGGACGAACACGGGCAAAAGATAGAGGAAAAGGCAGAGGCGGCCGGTGTTACGCCTAAGGAATTCGTGGACAAGGCAGCCGCTGAGATCCGGAGGATATGGGATCTGATGAATACCTCCTATGACAAATTCATCCGCACCACGGATGAGGACCACGAGGCCCAGGTCCAGAAGATCTTTAAGAAGCTTTATGACCAGGGGGATATCTACAAGGGCTATTATGAAGGTCTTTACTGCACTCCCTGCGAGTCATTTTTCACAGAGTCCCAGCTGGTGGACGGCAAGTGCCCCGACTGCGGGCGGGAGGTCAAGCCGGCCAAGGAGGAGGCATATTTTTTCCGTATGAGCAAGTATGCTCCCCGGCTGATCGAGTATATCAATGAGCATCCGGAATTTATCCAGCCGGTGTCCAGGAAGAACGAGATGATGAACAATTTCCTGCTTCCCGGACTCCAGGACCTGTGTGTTTCCAGGACAACGTTCAGCTGGGGGATTCCTGTCAGCTTTGATCCCAAGCATGTGACCTATGTATGGCTGGACGCGCTTACCAACTATATCACCGGGATCGGTTATGACTGTGATGGAAACAGCACGGACCAGTTTGGAAAGCTTTGGCCCGCCGACCTGCACCTGATCGGAAAGGACATTATCCGCTTCCATACCATTTACTGGCCCATTTTCCTGATGGCCCTGAATGTGCCCCTTCCAAAGCAGGTGTTCGGCCATCCGTGGCTGCTTCAGGGAGACGGCAAGATGAGCAAGTCCAAGGGAAATGTACTGTATGCAGATACCCTGGTGGATTTCTTTGGCGTGGATGCGGTGCGTTACTTTGTGCTTCATGAGATGCCTTTTGACAATGACGGCGTCATCTCATGGGAGCTGATGGTGGAGCGCATGAACTCCGACCTGGCCAATATCCTGGGCAATCTGGTGAACCGCACCATTTCCATGAGCAACAAGTATTTTGACGGCGTGATCGCTGATAGGGGCGCTGCAGAGCCGGTGGATGAGGATCTTAAGAGTGTTGTTCTGGAAGAGGTGAAAAAAGCGGATGCCAAGATGGAACAGCTGCGAGTGGCCGATGCCATGACGGAGATCTTCAACATTTTCAGAAGATGCAACAAGTATATTGATGAGACAACGCCATGGACCCTGGCCAAGGATGAGGCGCAAAAGGACAGACTGTCCACCGTGCTTTATAACCTGACAGAATCCATCACCATTGGAGCATCCCTGCTGTACTCCTTTATGCCTGAGACTTCCGGTAAGATCCTGGCGCAGCTTAACACAGGAAAGAGGGAGCTGGCTCAGATGGATACATTTGGCCTGTATCCGTCAGGCGGCAAGGTGACGGATAAGCCGGAGATCCTCTTTGCCCGTATGGACATGAAGGAAGTGATGGAAAAGGTAGAAGCCATGCATGCAGCGGATCAGGCTGCGGAGGGAGCCCATACCAAGGGAGCAGATGACCGGGGAGATACCCGGGAGTCAGGTAACGCAAAGGAGAACGTAATAGATGTTGAGGCAAAGCCGGAGATAACCTATGAAGATTTTGCAAAGCTCCAGTTCCAGGTGGGTGAGATCATCCGGTGTGAGGCGGTTCCCAAATCCAAGAAGCTGCTTTGCTCCCAGGTGAAGATCGGAAGCCAGACACGCCAGATCATCAGCGGTATTAAGGCTTGTTATTCACCGGAGGAGATGGTGGGCAAGAAGGTTATGGTGGTCACCAACTTAAAGCCGGCCAAGCTGGCGGGTATGCTGTCCGAGGGGATGCTTTTGTGCGCTGAGGATGCGGACGGCGGCCTGGCTCTTATGAAACCGGAAAAGGATATGCCCGCAGGCGCTGAGATCTGCTAAGGGAATCTGATACAGGAGTGGGACAGATGGATGTCCCGCTCCATTTTTTTATACGGGGACAGGTTGTGTCCTTGTGAGCGGGAAAAAGGCGTGTTGTGGCGTACTCACCCACTTTGCTTTGGAAAATGGCTGTAAATCACATGAAAATAGGTAATAAATGGGAGATAAGGGGCGCTTTTGATGGAAAAATAGACCAAAAGTGGGAGAAACTTGCATTTTTTACCATTTTGGAGTATGATAATAAGACACCAAAGACCAGGGGCATGATTGGCCCGCTATTTAGACGAGGAATAGAGATGAATACGAGAACAGGCAGTCTGAGTTCATATGGAAGCCGGCGCCCGGGCCTTACGGGAAACCAGCTGAAGGTGCTTGGCATTGTGGCGATTCTGATTGATAATATGGGAGCTGTGGTCATCCAGGGAGGGATTCTCCACGCTGCGGACAGGGCCGTGTATCAGGCAGTGATAGCGACCCCTTCCGGGCATATATGGATGATCGCGGGACAGGTCTGCCGATATCTGGGCCGTCTGGCGTTTCCTATTTTTGCATTTCTGGTGGCGGAAGAGTTTGTCCGCACCAGGGACAGAGGAAGGTATGCGCTGCGTATGCTGATCTGCGCCCTCATCTCAGAGGTCCCATTTGACCTGGCTATCTATGGCAGGGTCTTCTATCCCTACTATCAGAACATGCTGTTTACCCTTTTGATCGGAATTATGGTTATATTTGTAATGGAATATACCAGGAAGCTGGGCATTCAGCTGGCTGCCCTGGCCGGGGGATGCGCCCTTTCCTGGATCCTGCAGACGGATTACAATGTGATCGGAGTGCTTTTGATCGCATCCATGTACTGGTTCCGCCACAACGACATTGCCCAGCTGGCGGTGGGGGTGGTCTTATGCGCCGCGGAGAGTGTGAGCTATTACTGTGTATCCGCCCTGGCATATGTGCCCATTGTGTTGTATAATGGCAGGCGGGGAGCGTTTCAGTTAAAATATCTTTTCTATGTGTTTTATCCCGTCCACCTTCTGGTGCTTTACGGGCTGGCCCATGGATTGCAAAAAGGAGTTTGAGTCCAATGATTTTTGATACACATGCCCATTATGATGATGAGGCGTTTGATACTGACCGTGAGGAACTGCTGGGTAGCCTTAAGGACGCCGGCATCACTTCTGTGATGAATGTGGCGGCCAGCCTTGACAGCTGTGTGACCACCCTGAAGCTGGCAGAAACATATGACTGGATGTATGCGGCCCAGGGGATTCATCCCAGTGAGACGGCGGAACTTGACGAGGAGAAGATCCGGTGGATCGAATCCTGCTGTACCCATGAGAAGGTAAAGGCAGTGGGAGAGATCGGTCTGGATTATTACTGGGAGGAACCTGACCATTCCATACAGAAGAAATGGTTTGTCCGCCAGCTGGATCTGGCGAGAAGGACAAAGCTTCCTGTGATCATACACAGCAGGGATGCCGCAAAGGATACCCTGGATATGATGAAGGCAGAGAAAGCAGGGGATATGGGCGGTGTGATCCACTGTTTTTCCTATGGAAAGGAGATTGCCAGGGAGTATCTGAACATGGGATTTTTTCTGGGGATCGGAGGCGTTGTCACATTTAACAATGCAAAGAAGTTAAAGGAAGTGGTGGAGTATGCTCCCCTTAAATCCCTTGTGCTGGAGACAGACTGTCCCTACCTTGCCCCTGTGCCCAACCGGGGCAAGCGCAATTCCTCCCTTAACCTGACTTATGTAGTGGACGCCATCAGCGGGACCAAGGGGGTGGACAGGGATACGGTCATGAAGACGGCCTGGGAGAATGCACTGCGTCTGTATAGGATCAGCCCAATACCCACATCGGATGTCTGAACCGTTACGATTGTTTGGGGAAATATTCTGTTTCCCATTTAAAGCGTTGAATACTTCCTGCATTTTTGTTAAAATATTTGTATTCCACTCAAAGGATCGATGCAAAAGAAGGGATAGATTTGCTTATCCGGATATACTGCCGGGGTTTATGGCCACAAGGTATGGAGCTGATTGAAGGATAGGAGTGCAGGAAAATGAAAATTAGTCAAATGTTTCAAAAGAAAATACAAAGGCCGGTTCAGGGAATTATAAAGGTCACACAGGATTCTGCGGATATCATGGCGCAGGAGTTGGAGGAGTATGTTGTGACCCGGGAATTGAACCGGCATTTTGACGTGTTTTTTGAAAATTATTGCACAGGGATAAAGGAGGGACTGGATCATACGGGCGTGTGGGTCGGCGGTCCCTTTGGCAGCGGCAAATCACTGTTTTTAAAGGTATTATCCTGTCTGCTGTCCGGCAGGGAATATAAGGGCAGGCGCGCGGTGGATATCCTAAGCCGGGAAATAGAGGACAGGCATACCATAGCCAATATGCGGGCCGCAGCGGAGATCCAGGCCGACACCCTGCTCTTTCACATGGATGAGGATGGCGGACGGCCTGCAGCCGGTGGTGACAGGGTTGTCAGGGACTTTAGGAGGGCATTTGATCATTTTCAGGGATTTTGTGAGAATATGCCCTGGATTGCGGATCTGGAGCGTCAGATGACCAGAGATGGTGTGTACGGGAACTTTTGCCGCCGCTTCAGGGAGTTATCCGGAAGTGACTGGAAAGAGGCGCGGGAAGATTTTTATTTTGAAGAAGAAAATATTGTAAAAGCCCTGGCGGATACAACACAGATGAGCCCTGAAGCGGCAAAAGGCTGGTATCAAAATGCTGAAAGGAATGATCCGCCAGGCATTGATGATCTTGTGCATATGGTGCAGGAATATATTGAAGAAAGAAGCGCTGCCGGCCGGAAAAAACAGGTCATTGTTTTTTTATATGACGGCGTAGATGCCGCCCAAAATGACGTCAGCTGCCTGTTATCCCTGCAGGCCATAACGGAAAGGCTGGGGGAGTTGTGCAGTGGGCAGGCCTGGGTCGTAGCGGCAGGAAAGCAGGATGTGGATGCACCTGCGCTGCCGGGCAGCGGGGGACGGACGGAATACAGTGACGCTTTGAAAACCGCATCACGTTTTAGGACCCGTATCCTGTTGTCATCCGAGGATGGGGAGGAGATCGTCAGGAAACGGCTCCTGGCCAAGACAGATGCGGCGGCAGGGGAATTAAAGCATCTGTATGCTGAAAGGTCTTCTGACTTTAAGGAGTTGTTCCGGCTCTCCTCTGATGTTTTGAGACAACAGCTGTATGGGGGGGAGGAGGAGTTTACAGAGACATATCCGTTTGTTCCCTACCAGTTCAGCCTGTTCCGGTCCGTGCTTCAGACCATGTTTCGGAGGATTCCCATCAAGGGGGCAGCCATAGGCGGTCAGAATGCCTCAGGGGATGGGACAGCCATAGAAACTCCCTTCGGCCAGGTGCGCTCTCTGCTGCACGCCTTTCAGGCGGCGGCGGTCCGCTATCAGGAATCCCAATGTGGTGCGCTGGTTCCTTTTTCCGCTTTTTACCAGGATGTAGAGCCCTTTTTAAACGCTGATATCCGGGGGACGGCGGCAAAGGCTGCGGATATGGCCGCGGGCCGTGATGGGGGTCTGGAGCCCTTTGATCTGGAGGTCTGGAAGGCCCTTGTACTGATCCGGTATGTATCCGCCGCACTTCCGGCCAATGTGGAGAATATCACCACCATCATGGTAAAGGATATCGGTGAGGACAGGGCTGAAGCGGAACAGAGGACCGTGGATTCCCTGGCCCGCCTGGAAGCGCGGGACCTGATCGTCAGCATTGGGCAGCAGTATATGTTCCTGGTCATAGAGGACAGCAGGCGGGATCAGCCGATTGAAATCAGGAAGGGTTATGATCCTGGGATGCGGGACAGAATAGTAGAAGAGTTTGTTTCCCTCCTGTTTAACGGGAATAAGACATACCGATATAAGGATTACCGGGACTTTACCTTGCGCATTGCAATAAATGATCAGCCGTGGGGAATGCAGAAAGGCGAGATAGGGATCCGTGTGATGCTATCGACCCATGACAGGATGCCTGGGACTGAAGACCAGGTCAAGGCACGGTCCGTTAAAGAGCAAAGCGTGGTCATTGTGCTTCCGGCCCGTATGAAGCTTATAAGGAGGATGGAGCAATGGATCAGGCTAAAAGCATATATGCTTCGTCTGGCTGAATTAGATGAAGGATCATACCGCGGATCCGGGACAGCGGACGCAGATACAGGAGCGTTAGGTATAGGGGAAGGGGCAGGGCACTGTCATGGACTGCTGGCGGACATGGTGAGAGAGGCAGATATATATGTGAATGGGAACATGATGGATGGGAAGGAAAAGGAGCCGGTTTGCCGGATCAGTGACGCGGTAAGGATACTGGTGGAAAGCTTATACACCAAGCTTAACTGTATTATCCCGCCTTTTGACCAAACGGAACCGGTTAGTTCCCGTTTCAATGAACCTGCCAGGGAGGAGATGCTGAAAGCCATCAACCTCAGCTGCCTTGCCAATATTCCGGTTACCATGGAAAGCCTGGTCAGGCAGTTCTCAGGGATTCCCTACGGCTGGAGGAAGGCCGATACGGCAGGGACGGTCCTTGCCCTGTTTGAACAGCAGGATATTGAGTTGGTCTTTAACGGCTGTACGCTTACGGCAAAAGAGGATGATCTGTTATCCTATGTTACCAGGCAGGATTACCTGGAATATATAACGGTCAAGTCGCGGTTCAGGGGCTGTCCCCAGCTGGCGGACACGATCCGGCGGTTCTTTGAAGAACAGAGGGAACGGTTAGACCATGGGCTTAGGATCCTCTCTGCATATGAAAAGCAGGAAGGCTATAGGCCGGATCCGGGACTGGAACGGATGGCGGATCTGGCCTCACAGTACACGCAGGGATTTATGGATATCAGGCAAGAGGGCAGGAATAGGATAGAGTGAGACAAAAGTATGGCTTGATATGGAAGGAGCGGCGGCAATGGCCCTTGAACAATTACATTTGGAAAATTTTACTGTATTTAGGAAACTGGATTTGAAGTTTTGCCGGGGGATTAATGTGCTGATCGGGGAAAACGGCACAGGAAAGACCCATCTCCTTAAGGTTTTGTACGCTTTTTATGAGAGCAATACATTGTCGCGTAACGCAAAACTGCTATTTTTTGAAACATTGTCCCAATGCTTTTGCGCGGACCGGTTTGATGTTATGTTCAACCGGCTGGGGGAACCATTAAAAATCACACTGGGTGTAAATGAGAAGTTCTTTGCCTACCAGGCTGCTTTTAAAGACAATATTCCAAAAGAGGAGCAGCTGGAACCGCCCCTTGGACAGATGGAGGTCTCGCTGCAGATTAAAGGAAAGAGGACGAGGGAAGAAGTAAAAACCGCGTTCATTCCTGCCAAAGAAATGCTGACCCATGCGGGGATTGAAAAAGATTATGTGGAGAGGCATGTGCCCTTTGATAAGACGCTGGTAGATATATTGTTTAAATCAGGCATGTCCCAACTGCGGGAGCTTACGCCCTCTGCCCGGGAAACCCTGGATTGTATCCAACAGATCATTGGGGGAAGGGTGGTATTTGAAAAGGACCGATATTTTATCATGCACAATGGTTATAAAACCGGCTTTCAAAGTGAAGCGGAAGGTTTCAAAAAACTGTCCGTGCTGTGGCGGCTGATCGAAACAGGATTGCTGGCCAGAGGGTCACTTCTTTTCTGGGATGAGCCGGAGGCCAATATTAATCCCAAGTATATCCCCCAGCTGGTGGATATGCTCTATGCATTGCAGGAGTCAGGTGTTCAGATCGTGCTGGCAACCCATGACTATGTGCTGGCAAAGTACCTGGAATTAAAATCCAGGGGCGCGGATTCCCTGGGGTTCCACTCCCTGTACTATAACGGCAGCCACCTGGTGGAGGCGGAAAGTAAGCCTTTGTTCAGGGATCTGGAGAAAAATTCCATTGGAGATGCCTACAATCAATTACTGGATGAAGTATTTGAACAGACCATAAGGGGGTAATTCCTTGGAAAAGGCTGTTTATAAGGAAGAAAACGGTGTCTACCAGATCGACTGTTCAGCGGCCGTGTGGTCCACGGACCAGATATACAACCTGTACCACACTGCCGGGGTATTTTTAAAGGATGCGGATTTTGTGATAGAGACACCGGAATACATACTGCTGGTGGAATACAAAAATGCGGACATCCCGGGAGCGGTAAATCCCCAGGCATTTAAACCCTTTGAGGAAAAAAGGACAATAGGCGTGGCGCGCAAATTCTATGAAAGCCTGCATTACCTGGCCATGGAGAAAAAGGACAAGCCTGTAAAATATATTTACATAGTGGAATATCCACATGCAGGGGCAACGGACAGAAAGCTGCTGCGCAACTGTATTGCGGAGAAACTGCCCTTCCGGCTGCAGCAGGGGAGAAAGGCAAAGCTCATTGAGGACTTTGAGGTCCTGTCAATTGCGGAGTGGAACAGTCACCCGGACTATAGGGCATATCCCATAACACCTGTTAAAGCCGAAGAGAACCATTGATATTTGGCGGACATGTTGACTTTTGTCCGGGAATAAAGTAATCTTAAAAGAGGGTCTTGCATGAGGATGGACGGAATGGATGCAGTGTACGCAGTGCTTGGCCGGGAAAGGAATTTATTACATGGCAGATTTGGGTAATCCGAAACATACCATAGAGATCATACAAAAATACCAATTTGCGTTTCAGAAACGGTTTGGCCAGAATTTTCTCATAGACACCCACGTATTGGACAAGATCATAAGTGCGGCAGGAATTACAGAGCAGGACTGTGTGCTGGAGATCGGGCCTGGGATCGGCACCATGACCCAGTACCTGGCTGAGCATGCAAGGCGTGTGGTGGCGGTGGAGATCGACTCCAATCTCCTGCCTATTCTGGATGAAACATTAAAGGGATATACGAATATCACCGTGATCAATGACGATATTTTAAAGGTGGATGTGGGAGGCCTGGTGAATGAATATAATGAAGGACGTCCCGTTAAGGTGGTGGCCAATCTTCCTTACTACATCACCACTCCGATCATCATGGGGCTGTTTGAGAGTGATGTGCCCATTGACAATATAACGGTCATGGTCCAGAAGGAAGTGGCGGACAGGATGCAGGTGGGGCCGGGGTCCAAGGATTATGGGGCATTGTCCCTGGCTGTCCAGTATTATGCCGAACCCTATATTGTGGCCAATGTACCGCCCAACTGCTTCATACCAAGGCCCAATGTGGGCTCTGCCGTTATCCGGCTTACCAGATACAAGGAACCGCCGGTACAGGTGGACGATCCCAAGTTTATGTTTAAGCTGGTCCGGGCTTCCTTTAACCAGCGCAGGAAAACCCTGCAGAACGGGCTTAACAATTCGCCGGAGATACCTTATGACAGGGAAATGATCGCAAAGGCCATTGAGAGCCTGGGTGTGCAGCCGGCCATCAGGGGGGAAGCCCTGAATCTGGATCAGTTTGCCCAGTTGTCCAATTATTTTACAAGAAATGCATAAAATGGCACGGGCCATGTATCTACAGGCGGAAAAAGGGGAACACTGAAGTGTGGTTTTAAGACCGTTGAAGGAATTATTTTCTTAGATATCTGAGAATTTATATAAACGGAAAGGAAGGAAATGCCAATGAACAAGAAATTGGGAAAGGTCCTGGCAGCGGCGGCTGCAGGGGCGGCCGCAGGGGTGGCGGTAAAGAAACTGCGCGACAACAAAAAAGAGCAGGAAGATGCAAGGATATCAGCCATTGAGGAAGCGGTGATGAACAACCGGGATTACGGCAGCAGAAAGGCGTATCTGGTTGGCGGAGGCTTGGCAACCATGGCAGCGGCAGCATATTTGGTGAGGGACTGCAAGTTCCCCGGCAAGCAGATCACCATCTATGAGGGGATGCACATCCTGGGCGGCAGCAACGATGGAATCGGCACACCTGAAAAGGGATTTGTATGCCGCGGCGGCCGTATGCTCAACGAGGAGACGTATGAGAATTTCTGGGAGCTGTTTGATTCAATTCCCTCCCTGCGCCAGCCCGGACGCAGTGTGACTGAGGAGATATTGAGCTTTGACCATGCCCATCCCACCTGCGCAAAGGCAAGGCTGGTGGATAAGGACGGCGTGATACAGGATGTAAAATCCATGGGCTTTAACCAGGCGGACCGCATGGCTCTGCTGAAGCTTCTTCTCACAGATGAGAAAAAGCTGGATAACCTGACCATTCAGGACTGGTTTAAGGAAACCCCTCATATGTTTGAAACCAATTTCTGGTATATGTGGCAGACCACCTTTGCATTCCAGAAATGGAGCAGCCTTTATGAGTTCCGTAGGTACATGAACCGTATGATTTTTGAATTCAGCCGTATTGAGACGCTGGAGGGCGTGACAAGAACACCCCTGAACCAGTATGACAGCGTGATCCGTCCGCTGGAAGCCTACCTGAGAAAGGCAGGGGTTACCTTTGTGGAGAACTGCGAGGTGACGGATATTGATTTTGAGGATGGCCATGGCATTACGGCAAAGACCCTGTATCTGAAGCGCAGGGTGGAGAACACGGATGATATGGGAGAGAACGGGGAAGCTGCTGCAAAGGATTCCTACGTGTTTGAGACGGTCGCCCTGAACAGCAACGATATCTGTATCATGACCAACGCGTGCATGACGGACAGCGCTACTCTGGGAGATTTCCACACACCAGCGCCAATGCCTGTGCAAAAGCCTATCAGCGGTGAATTGTGGGCCAAGGTTGCGGCAAAGAAGCCTGGACTGGGAAATCCGGAGCCGTTTTTTACAAAGCCTTATGAGACCAACTGGCTCAGCTTTACGGTTACTTGTAAGGGAGATGCCATGCTTAAGGCCATTGAAGAATTTACCGGAAATGTACCGGGCAGCGGTGCCCTTATGACATTTAAGGATTCCAGCTGGCTGATGAGCAGTGTGGTTGCAGCACAGCCTCACTTTGTAAACCAGCCCATGGACACCACCATTTTCTGGGGTTATGGTCTGTATACCGATGCAGTGGGAGATTATGTAAAGAAACCAATGAAGGATTGTACAGGTCAGGAGCTGCTGAACGAATATCTCCATCACCTGCATATTCCGGAGGATCAGATTGCGGAACTGATGAAGACGGTTATCAATGTGATCCCATGCTATATGCCATATGTGGATGCCCAGTTTGAGCCGCGCAAATACAGTGACAGGCCGCAGGTGATTCCGGCAGGCTCCACCAACTTTGCGATGGTGAGCCAGTTTGTAGAGATTCCGGACGACATGGTATTCACAGAGGAATATTCTGTGCGTGCCGCAAGAACTGCTGTGTATGGTCTTCTGGATGTGAAAAAAACGATCTGCCCGGTCACACCGTATAACAGGCAGCCAAAGATTTTGATGAAAGCTCTTAAAAAGGCATATCTTTAAAAATAACGGACAGAGTTGGCACATAGCCGGACTCTGTCCGGATTAGTCTGAGGGGAGAATCAGCAGATATGATATTCATAGGAGGAATCAGCCAGGGACGGAAGATCCTGAATTATGTGAAGACCGTAATCTGTGACCGGTGCGGCGGATACGGACGGTACGAGGTGTTCATGACGTATATGTATTTCAGTTTCTTCTTTATTCCCTTATTCAAGTGGAATAAAAAGTTTTATGTTAAAATGTCCTGCTGTGATGCGGTGTATGAGCTGGACCAGGAGGTGGGCAAGGCCCTGCTCCGCGGCCGGCAGGTGGATATTACCCAGTCGGACCTGACGCTGGTCCAGGAGGGAAACAGGAGAAGTACTTACAAGGATGGGGCCTATAAGGTATGGAAAAAATGCGTCCGGTGCGGATATGAGACAGAGGAGGATTTTGAATACTGTCCCAAGTGCGGAGGAAGACTGTAGGGGAGACGGATGGTACATACCCTTAAGGGGCAAGTGACCTGTTCTCATTCATATTAAACGATAAAAGATTTTGCACAGCAGATTGATGACATGCTCATTGTCTGCGGTGCAAAATTTTTTTGTTTTACCATCATTTTACCAAATCCGCCTTTTTGATTTTACCGGCGCCATTTAAAATTGAATGGTAGATTACAGATAGGAAGGAACAAAAATGTCTGATATATCATTGGTAAATGTTTGTAAAACCTATAAGAACGGTTACAGTGCGGTGAAGGATTTTAATCTGGATATCAGGGATAAGGAGCTGATCATTTTTGTGGGGCCCTCTGGCTGCGGAAAGTCCACTACCCTGAGGATGATCGCGGGACTGGAAGAAATTTCTTCCGGTGAACTGTGGATCGACAACTGCCTGATGAACATGGTGGAGCCGAAGAACAGGGATCTGTCCATGGTATTCCAAAATTACGCCCTGTATCCCCATATGACGGTGTATGAGAATATGGCCTTTGGACTGAAGGTACATAAAACTCCGGCGGCAGAGATCCAACGGCGGGTCAGGGAGGCGGCGGATATACTGGAGATCGGCCATCTTCTGGACCGGAAGCCGGAGGCACTGTCAGGCGGACAGAAGCAGAGGGTGGCGATCGGAAGTGTGATCGTGAGAAAGCCTAAGGCCTATCTGATGGATGAACCCCTGTCCAATCTGGATGCCAAACTCCGGTCCCAGATGCGGGTTGAGATCGCCAAGCTCCATAAGCAGCTGGATGCCACGATTATCTATGTAACCCATGATCAGGTGGAGGCCATGACCTTGGGAACCAGGATCGTGGTCATGAAAGAGGGGATGATCCAGCAGGTGGCTCCGCCGGCGGAATTGTATCAAAATCCCGTGAACCAATTTGTGGCCGGATTTATCGGTTCCCCATCCATGAACTTTCTGGACAGCCAGGCAGTGGTTTTTGATAAAATGCTGTGGCTGGAAGGAAATGGGTGGCGGCTTCAGCTACCGTCCGTATTGAGTAAAAGGCTGCTGAGAGGAGGCTATGCAGGAAAAAATATCACCCTTGGCATAAGGGCAGAGGACCTTCACCAGGAGGGGGAAGGTGATTCCTTTTTACAGGTGGATGTGCGGGTCAGGGAAATGCTGGGCTCGGAGGTACTGCTCCACGGGGATACATGCGGACAGGGAACGGTGGAACATGTATCCGCCAAGCTGCCGCCTTCCTGTACTGCAAAGGCCGGAGACCGGATACGTCTTTATGCGGATATGGACCGCATCAAGTTATTTGACAGGGGAACCGAAGAAAATATTCTGTATGTTTAGGAGTCTTGCCATGAAAGGACAGTCGTTTACAAAGAAAACAGGGCCTTATGTTTATACGTTGCCCGCACTTTTGGTGTTTGCCGTATTTCTTTTTTATCCTTTTTTTAAAACTATTTATCTCAGCCTTTATAAGACAAATAAGATGGGCCAGGCCAAATTGTTTGTAGGTCTGGGAAATTATGTGGAGCTTTTTACATCCAAATCATTTTTTAACAGCCTGGCAGTTACATTGGCCTTTGTGGTGATCGTGGTGGCGGGCAGTATGATACTGGGCCTTTTGTCCGCAATGCTGTGCAACCGTTCATTTCCGGGGATCCGGGTGTTCAGCACGGCTTACGCCCTGCCCATGGCAATTGCCTCCAGTTCCGCGGCCATGATCTTCAGGATCATGCTGCATCCTTCCATCGGCATTGTGAACAAACTGCTGGGACTGGATATCAATTGGGTCAATGATCCCAAATACGCCCTGGTGTGTGTGGCCCTTCTCACAGCGTGGCTGAACAGCGGAATTAATTTTCTGTATTTTTCCGCGGGCCTGAGCAATATTGACGAGAGTATCTACGAGAGGGCCTCTGTGGATGGGGCGGGTGAAGTGCAGAAGTTTTTCCGGCTTACCCTGCCGGGTCTGAGTCCCATTATGTTCTACACATTGGTAGTGAATATCATCCAGGCATTCCAGGCATTTGGACAGGTGAAGATCCTGACAAAGGGAGGGCCTGGGGAATCCACCAACCTGATCGTATACTCCATTTACAGGGATGCATTTTTTAATTACAGGTTTGGCAGCGCAGCGGCTCAGTCCGTTATCCTGTTTGCCATCATTATGGCACTGACGCTGGTGATGTTTAAAGTTGAAAAAAGGGGGGTCAGCTATTGATGGACCAGACACTTGTGATCAGAAGGACCGGTGAGATTGACCGGGAACAGATTGTAAAAATGCAGGAGGCGGCAAACCGCAGAGCGCTTTTGATCAGAAGAAGCAGGACGATCCTGCTGGTTGTGCTCAATCTTGCTGTTTCGCTGTTTGTGCTGCTGCCGCTTCTGTACGCGGTGAGTGTGGCGTTCATGCCATCCAGTGAGCTGTTTACAACGGAAATGAACCTGGTACCCAAGGCGCCCACGTTTGAAAATTTCCGGCAGGCCCTGGTAAAAGTGCCCCTGGCCAGGTTTGTGTTCAACTCATTTTTGGTTGCGGGCCTTATCACCCTGGGACAGATCATATCCTGCTCCCTGGCGGCATTTTCATTTTCCTTTCTGGAGTTTAAGGGAAAGGAGATCCTGTTCATGCTGGTAATGGCCACCATGATGATACCCGGGGAAGCCACCATTATATCCAATTACCTGACGGTAAGCAGTTTTAACTGGCTGGATTCCTACCAGGTGCTGATTGTGCCCTATCTTACATCGGCCATGGGCATTTTCCTGTTCCGCCAGTTTTATAAGTCATTTCCCATATCACTGTACGAGTCTGCCAGGATAGACGGGTGCACCAATCTGCGCTTTATATTCAGGATCCTGCTGCCTCTTACAAAGTCGGCCATTGGGGCCATGGCAGTATACACGTTTATCAATGCCTGGAATATGTATATGTGGCCCCTGTTGGTCACCGGATCCAATGAAATGCGCACGGTACAGATCGGTATCAGCATGCTGAACAATGAGGACGCCCAGTCCATTACACTGATGATCGCAGGGGTTGTACTGGTCATCATACCGTCCATTGCCATTTTCATTGCAGGTCAGAAGCAGCTGATCAGAGGAATGTTTTCAGGGGCGGTTAAGGGTTAGGTATATTATGCAGTTATTGAAGCATGCCTCCGCAACACGCCGGAGGCTGCATATAAAATTATTAGAATCGGAGGAATGATTGATCATGAAAAAAACATGGATGGTATCAGCAACAGCAGGGGTTCTGGCCGCCGCCTTATTATGCGGCTGCGGTGCACCGGCTGCAACGGCAGGCAGTGGGGGAAGCCAGGCAGGAGGACAGTCAGTGGAAGGACAGTCATCAGAAGGACAGTCAGCAGCACAGCCAGCGGCACAGAACACCCAGGGGGCAGCTGGCCAGGCCGGGGGAAAGAAAGCCGCAGAGGGGACTGCCATCACGTTCTGGCATTCCATGGGCGGTGTGAATGGGGAAGCCCTGGATTATCTTGTGAGTCAGTTTAATGAAAAAAATGAGCTGGGCATCAAGGTGGAAGCCCAGTACCAGGGAGAGTATGATGATGCCATCAACAAGCTGAAAAGCGCTCAGATCGGCAACATGGGAGCTGATCTGGTGCAGATTTATGATATCGGCACACGGTTTATGATCGATTCGGGCTGGGTCATCCCCATGCAGGAGCTGATTGATGGGGATGGCTGGGATAAATCAGTGATTGAACCCAATATTGCCGCGTATTATACTGTAGATGAGAAGCTGTATTCCATGCCCTTTAATTCTTCCACGCCCCTTCTCTACTACAATAAGGACATGTTTGAAAAGGCCGGGATATCAAAGGTTCCGGAAAGCCTTGGGGAGATTGCGGACGCAGCGGACGCCCTGGTGCAAAAGGGCGGTGCAGGGGAACCGATCTCCCTGGGGATTTACGGATGGTTTTTTGAGCAGTTCACCTGCAAACAGGGGCTTAGCTATGTGAATAACGGCAATGGAAGGCAGGGTGCTGCCACTGCGGTGGAATTTGACCAAAATGGAGCTGCTGTCAATACGTTGACCGTGTGGAAGGACCTGTACGATAAGGGATATGCGCCCATCGTGGGGAGGGGAGGCGATTCCGGGCTGGCTGATTTCAGTTCGGGAAAATCCGCAATGACGTTGGGGTCCACGGCTTCCCTCAAGCAGATCCTGGAGGATGTAAACGGCAAGTTTGAAGTCGGTACCGCCTATTTTCCAAAGGTAAATCCTGAGGACAAGGGCGGCGTCTCCATCGGAGGAGCTTCCCTGTGGGCGCTGAACAATGAGGATGAGGCGAAAAAAGCTGCCACATGGGAGTTTGTGAAATACCTTGTATCCCCTGAGAGCCAGGCGTACTGGAACGCCCAGACCGGATATTTCCCGGTGACCACGGCTGCCCATGAGGAACCTGTATTTAAGGAGAACCTGGAGAAATATCCCCAGTTTGGAACCGCCATTGACCAGCTTCACGATTCCACTCCGGAATCCGCAGGTGCGCTTATAAGCGTATTCCCTGAGGCCAGACAGGTGGTGGAGACAGAGATTGAGAACATGCTGAACAACCATATCAGTCCCCAGGATACGGCTGCCAATATGGCAAAGCAGATCAACAAGGCAATTGAGGAATATAATCTGCTAAATGAGTGATAATAGTTGTATTGTGACGCGGTCACATGGATGAAAGGGGTTTGGAAATATGAAAACACAGGTTTGGGCCCACAGGGGCGCATCCGCCTATGCGCCGGAAAACACATTGGAGGCATTTTCGCTGGCAGCAGAGCAGGGGGCGGACGGGGTGGAGCTGGATGTGCAGCTGACCCGGGACCATCAGCTGGTAGTAGCCCATGATGAGACCATAGACAGGGTGAGTGACGGATTTGGTTATATTAAGGATCACACCCTGAGCCAGCTGAAAAAACTGCATTTTAACAAACTGTTTCCGGAGTACCGCCAAGCTTCCATCCCTACCTTAAGGGAGGTCTATGAACTTTTAAAACCCACGGGGCTGGTCATCAATGTGGAACTGAAAACAGGGATCGTCCGGTATGAAGGGATTGAAGAAGAGGCGCTTTCACTGGCCGCTGAGATGGGGATGAAGGACAGGATCATTTACTCCTCCTTCTACCATCCAAGCCTTGTTAGGCTCAGGGAATTGGACCCCTCTGTATATACCGGCCTGCTGTATTCGGACGGCTGGCTGGACGTGGCCTCCTATGGAAGGAACAGGGTCCATGTAAATGCCCTCCACCCTGCCTTGTACCATATGCAGGATAAGGATCTGGTCCCCGCTGCCATGGCCTGGGAGTTAGGGCTCCATGTGTGGACCGTCAATGAAGAACCCCATATGGAAATGCTGGTAAAACAGGGCATAGAGGCCATTATTACAAATAAACCCGATTTGTGCCGGTCCGTGGTTGACCGGATGGGGTGAAAGGATTGGTTGAATGGTAAAATTAGTGGCAGTTGATATGGACGGCACTCTGCTGGGCCCGGATGGGCATATATCCGTGCGCAATGCCCATGTGATCCGGTGTATGCAAAATGCAGGCGTAGAGCTGTTGGTATGTACGGGCAGAAGCTATGCGGATGCCCTGCTGCCTTTGGAGGAAGCCGGGCTGAAGGCAGCGGTCGTATGCATGAACGGGGCATCTGTCTATGACTGGAAAGGACGGCTGATCCATAAACAGGAGCTTGCCCGGTCCCAGGTGGAACATATACTGGAATGCTGCCGGAACGAGGATGTTATCTTTGATTTTATGACAGACAGGGGGAGCTGCACCATTGCCGGTGAGGAGGAGTTCAGGGAATGTTTTGAGCGCGATATCCTTCTTCCCATGGCGGAATACTCCTATGAGAATATAAGACGGAGATTTACGCTCATACCGCCCGGTGAACTGCTTTGCAGGGGATTGGAGTTCTATAAGATATCCGTGATCCATGAATCCCGCCAGGTTCTGGAACAGGTAAAGGAGCGGCTTAAGGCAGTGGAAGATCTGGCAGTGGCCTCATCCTTTATCACCAACCTGGAACTGACCCATATTGAGGCCCAGAAGGGCAAGGCCCTGGCCGCCTATGCATCCATGAAGAATATACGGCTGGACCAGGTCATGGCCATAGGTGACAGTGAAAACGACTATTCCATGCTTTCCATGAATCTGAAATATACGGTTGCCATGGGAAATGCCATGGAACGCATAAAAAATACAGCCAAATGCCAGACCCGTACCAATGCACAGGACGGGGTGGCCTATGCTATTGAGAATCTGGTCCTGTACAAGGAGGCCGGCAGGGCGTGACGGAACATGAGCAAAATTGACCCAATGCATTGACAAAGCAAATAACCAGTGCTATGCTTATTGACAACAGGGAGCTTGTAAAGCAGGCTGAGAGGAAGTAATCGAACTTCGACCTATTGTACCTGATTTGGGTAATGCCAACGTAGGGAAATATGCGCCGGTTAATTGATTGTATATCATGGTTCATATCCCACGGGGTATGGGCCTTTTGTTTTTCATATCCAGAAGCGGTCAGAATATCCAGGATCGAGTACACCATAAGATAATGGAGGAAATAAGTATGAAAATGAGTGTTAAAAAGTTGGCGGTAAGCGCCATGCTGGTGGCTTTGGCAGTGTCACTGTCCAGTTTTGCGATCCCTATCGGAGCGTCCAAATGTTTTCCCATCCAGCACCTGGCAAATGTGGTTGCAGGCGTGTTCCTCGGCCCGGGGTACGGTGTGGCCATGGCATTCTGCACCTCGCTGATACGCAACCTTATGGGCACGGGAAGCCTTTTGGCATTTCCGGGAAGCATGATAGGAGCCCTGATCTGCGGCCTGGCGTACCGGTATTCCGGTAAACTGATGCTGGCCTATGTGGGAGAAGTTTTTGGCACCGGTATCGTGGGCGGTATCCTGTGCTACCCCGTGGCAACCATGGTCATGGGCAAAGAAGCAGCCATATTCGCCTATGTGATGCCGTTTCTGATGAGCACGCTGTGCGGCACTGTGATCGCGGCATTTTTAATCGGGGTGCTGTGCAAGTCCGGGGCATTTAAATATATGAAGCATTTGCTGGATACGGATATCCAGCCGTCTAAGGCAGTGGGGAAATAAATACCGGTGGAGATACGGACACCGGTGGAGAAACAGATAACGGTGAGGATACAGACACCAGTGAGGAAATGGATACAGCGTCATGATACATAGAGAATGGATAAAAGAGATCAGAAATACCGCCCCGCGGATCCACTGCATTACCAATTATGTGACAGCCGGGGATGTGGCTAATATGATACTGGCTGTGGGCGGTTCGCCGATCATGGCTCAGGGGATCAGGGAGGTGGAGGACGTAACCACCATCTGTCACGGGCTTGTGCTGAACATGGGGACCCTGGAGGAAGAACGGGTGGATGCCATGATCCTGGCCGGAAAAAGGGCGGCGTCACTGGGGCATCCCATTATCCTGGATCCCGTGGGTGTTACCGCATCCGGGTTTCGCCGGGCATCTGCTTTAAGGATCTTAAGGCAGGTGCCTGTATGCGTCATCAGAGGAAATGCATCCGAGATCTGTGCACTGGACCAGGCGTTTGGGGGAATGGACCGCGGAAATGTATGCGGTGTGGATTCCTGTACAGATTCCGTCATGGACGGACAGGTCTCATCAGCCCTGTCCCTGGGACGCCGCACCGGCGCAGTGGTTGTAATGACCGGAAGCGTGGATGTTGTGGCCGGTCAGCACCAGGTGGTGACTGTAAGGAACGGACATCCCTGGATGGCGCGTATCACGGGGAGCGGGTGCATGCTGGACGGCGTCATGGGCGCGTTCTGTGCCGTGGCGGCCAGGTATGAGGACAAGGGCCCGGCTGAGGGCGGAGACCCGGTTGAGGATGGAGGCCCGGCCGAGGGAGGAACAATCGGCAGAAATGGCGGGGATGCGTATGTGCAGGCCGCCGTAGCCGCACTGTGCGCCCATGGGATCTGTGGGGAACTGGCAGCTGAAAAGGCCATGGAAAGCGGTGGCGGAACCGGTACCTTCAGGATGTATCTGATGGATTATATGAGCATTTTAACGGATGAAATGCTGGAAGGAGGCAAACGGATTGAGATTTCATAAAGACCAGCTTTTGATATATGCGGTGACGGACAGGGCATGGACAGGGGGCAGGAGCCTCTGCGGGCAGGTGGAGGAAGCGCTTAAGGGCGGTGCCACCATGGTCCAGTTTAGGGAGAAAAGTCTGGAAAAGAAGAACTTTGACCAGATACTGGGGGAAGCAAAGGCACTGAGGGAGTTGACGCAGAGGTATCACGTTCCCCTGATCATAGATGACAACATGGATCTGGCAGAGGCATGCAATGCGGACGGGCTCCATGTGGGGCAGGATGATATGGATGCCCAAGCAGCAAGAAGGATCCTGGGCCCTGACCGAATTCTGGGAGTCACGGCAAAGACCGTGGAGCAGGCACTGAGAGCCCAGGCACAGGGGGCTGATTATTTGGGAAGCGGTGCTGTTTTCGGCACCACCACCAAGGCGGACGCACGTCCCATGACCATGGAGACCCTGCGTGAGATTTGTGACAGTGTGGATATTCCGGTGGTTGCCATCGGAGGCATCAACCTGGGGAATATCGGACAGCTGTCAGGCAGCCATGTGGCAGGAGCAGCCATTGTTTCAGGGATCTTTGCGGCTGAGGATATCTGCGGGACAACCCAATGCCTGGTGGAGGAAATGAAAAAAAATTTGAATTTATTTCCAAAAACAGTTGACAATTCAAAATGATGTGATTATAATAAGTTCAACATTCAACAAAACATAAAAAACTGTTGAGCAGGAGTAAGTAAGATCATAATTCCAGGCGCAGAGAGCTTCCGGCCGGTGTAAGGGAGCATTGGATTAGAATCTGAATGGACCTGCGAGGGCAGCTGGAAACCGGAAGCGTTTACGCTGATGGGAGTATGGGCTGACGGGTATCCCACCGTTAACAGGGAGGACGCATGATGGTGCGTTACAGAGCGGGCGTATTTTATTTTTGTTCAATAACACAGCATCAGGTTAATTTTAACTTGATGCTTTTTATTTTTCCTTTTCACAGGAATGGAACGGAAACAACGTCAACCAGGGTGGTACCGCAGAAGTATTAAAAGCTTTTGTCCCTGCCGATTGAATCGGCTGGGGATGGAGGCTTTTTTTGTGTACAGAACACGGCGTCCAGTTTATGCAGCCACATTAAAAACAGTAAACCCACATGATCATTTACCCGGAAAGGAGCCACACATGATAATCCCAACCTGCGAAGAAATTTTAAAACTTGCTCCCAAATACGACATTATTCCAATCTGCCGCGAAGTATACGCGGATGTGATAACCCCCATCACCCTGCTCCGCCGTATCGCCAGGCAGAGCAAACGGTTCTTTCTTCTGGAAAGCATTGAGGGAGGAGAAAAATGGGGGCGCTATTCCTTTCTGGGATATGATCCCGTTATGCGCGTGACCTGTAAAAGCGGATCCGTGACCATTGAGAGCAGCTTAAGGGAGATACCGTCCCGGACCCTGGCCTCGGATCAGCCCCTTCAGGTCATCAGGGAGATCCTCTCCCGGTTTAAGTCCCCCAGCCTGGAAGGCCAGCCTCCTTTTACCGGCGGGTTTGTGGGATATTTTGCATATGCCATGGTGGAATATGCAGAGCCGGTCCTCCATATTTCCAGGGGGAGCGCCAATGATCTCGACTTAATGCTGTTTGACAAGGTTATTGCCTACGACCACTTAAAGCAAAAGATAGAAATCGTTGTAAACATGAGAACGGGCAGAACAGCAGATCCCGATCCCCGCCCCGGGGAGACCCAGTATCTGGAATATCTGATGAAGGAGTATGGAAGGGTCTGCGGGGAAATTGAAACCATAACATCCCTGATCAACCAGTCCAGTCCGTTGGAAAAGATGACATCCCCGGATAAACCGGTATTTACCTGCAATGTGTCCAAGGAAACGTTCTGCCGCACGGTGGAAAAGACAAAGGAGTATATTCTGGACGGAGACATTTTCCAGGCAGTCATATCCAGACAGTTCACAAGTCCCTATAAGGGCAGCCTGCTGGGGGCCTACCGGGTTCTGAGAACCACCAACCCGTCACCCTACATGGTCTACATGAACATTGATGATGATGAGATCATCAGCACCTCACCGGAGACGCTGATCCGGCTGAAGGACGGACGCCTCACCACCTTCCCGGTGGCAGGTTCCAGACCCAGGGGAGCCACACCGGAGGAGGACAGACAGCTGGAAAAAGAACTTCTGGAAGATGAAAAGGAACTGTCGGAGCACAACATGCTGGTGGATTTGGGACGCAATGACATTGGAAAGATCGCAGCCTTTGACTCCGTGGAGGTGACAGAGTACAAGATGATACACCGGTATTCAAAGATCATGCACATCTGCTCCCAGGTGGAAGGCGATATAAGGCCCGGGCTGGACGGATGCTCCGCCATCGAGGCCCTCCTGCCCGCAGGTACCCTGTCAGGGGCGCCAAAGATCCGGGCATGCCAGATCATTGAGGAGCTGGAGCAGGTGCCCAGGGGAATATACGGCGGGGCGCTGGGATATCTGGACTTTACCGGCAACCTGGACACATGTATTGCCATCCGCATGGCGGTAAAACAGGGAGGAAAGGTAACTGTGCAGGCCGGAGGCGGTATTGTTATGGACAGTGTGCCGGAAAATGAATACGAGGAGTCAGCCAACAAAGCCAGGGCAGTGATAAATGCCATTATAAATGCAGGGGAGGTAAATGACAGATGATCCTTCTGATTGACAATTACGACAGTTTTTCTTACAACCTGGTACAGATGATCGGCAGTATAAACCAGGATATACAGGTGGTCAGGAATGATAAGATCACCATCCGGGAGATAGAGGATCTGGATCCCAGCCATCTGGTGTTATCTCCCGGTCCCGGTTATCCGGGGGATGCGGGCATTATGGAAGATGCGATCAGGCAGCTGAAGGGCAGGGTACCCATCCTGGGAGTATGCCTGGGACATCAGGGCATATGCGAGGCATTTGGAGGAACCATCTCCCATGCAAAAAGGCTGATGCATGGAAAACAGAGCAGGATCGAGTTAGACAGCAGATCGCCTTTGTTTAAGGGGCTGCCTTCCAAAATCCAGGCAGCCAGATACCATTCCCTGGCAGCACAATCCGGGAACTTACCGGAGGAACTGGAAGTGACGGCCAGGGATTGTGAAGCAGGTGAGATCATGGCAGTGCAGCACAGAAAATACCATGTCTACGGGCTTCAATTCCATCCTGAATCCATCCTGACACCTGATGGAAGTAAAATATTGGAAAATTTTCTTTCAATTGCCTGACCGCCGCGGCGGCTTTGAGGCATATTGGAACGTGATCATAAGGACAGACTACGCGACATTGACGCATGGGCATAGCCCGTATTTGAAAAGGAGAATGATTATGATTCAGCAGGCAATCCACCAGTTAGTTGAAAACAGAAACCTTGATTTTGAAACCACAAAAGCAGTTATGGATGAAATTATGAGCGGCCAGGCAACCCAGGCCCAGATATCCTCTTTCCTTACAGCGCTGAGAATGAAAGGGGAGACCATTGATGAGATAACAGCGTGCGCCACAGTTATGAGGGATAAGGCAGTGAAACTCAATCCGCCTTTTTCCGTAATGGATATTGTGGGAACAGGAGGGGATGAGGTGGGAACCTTTAACATTTCCACCACCAGCGCCTTTGTGGCAGCGGCAGGAGGCATCCATGTGGCAAAGCACGGGAACCGCAGTGTATCCAGCAAGAGCGGGGCAGCGGATGTGCTGGAGTGCCTGGGAGCAAAGCTGGCGCTGACAGCAAAACAGGCCGAGGCCGTTCTGGAGCAGACCGGAATGTGTTTCCTCTTTGCGCCATCCTACCACTCATCCATGAAGTATGCGGCGCCGGTGAGAAAGGAAATCGGGATCAGGAGCATTTTTAATATATTAGGTCCTTTGTCCAACCCGGCAGGGGCGTCCATGCAGCTTTTGGGCGTGTACAGCAAGGAACTGGTGCAGCCCCTGGCACAGGTCCTGGCTAACCTGGGAGTGAAGCGGGGCATGGTGGTGTGCGGAGGCGATGGACTGGATGAGGCCACCCTCACAGGTGTTACCCATGTGTGCGAGATCCGTTTTGGCGAGCTTTCCTCCTATGACATCACTCCCCAGGAACTTGGGCTTACAACCTGCAGGCTTGAGGAACTGATCGGAGGGACGCCGCAAGAAAATGCCCTGATCACCAGGGATATCCTTTCAGGCAGCTTAAAAGGGCCAAAGCGGGATGTGGTGGTGATCAATGCAGCCATCAGCCTATACCTGGGGATTGACGACTGTACCATAAAGGACTGTGTGAAGAAGGCGCAGGAAATCATTGATTCCGGTGCGGCCATTGGGAAGATGGAGGAGTTTATCCAGGCAACGGTCCGGGCTGATCTGGAAGGCAAAAAGGAGATGGCGTCATGATACTGGATACCATTGCAAAATCCACCAGGAAACGGGTGGATGAGAGGAAATATGCAAAACCCCTGAAACAAGTTATGAGAGAGGCGCTTTTGTGTGCGGAGAGGGACAGGGACGGAGGACATTTGTTTGAGAAGGCGCTGTCCGGTCCCGGGGTTTCTTTTATCTGTGAAGTAAAAAAGGCTTCTCCCTCCAAGGGCCTGATCGCCCCGGAGTTTCCCTATGTGGATATAGCCAGGGAGTATGAGCAGGGGGGAGCGGACGCCATATCCGTACTCACGGAGCCGGAGTTCTTTCTGGGAAGCGACAGGTATCTGGAGGAAATACACCGGGCCGTATCCCTTCCCGTTCTGAGAAAGGACTTTACCCTGGACCAGTACCAGATCTATGAAGCAAAAACACTGGGAGCATCAGCGGTCCTTTTGATCTGTTCCCTGCTGGATCAGGCACAGCTGGCACAATATATGCGTATCTGCAGGGAACTGGGCCTGGGCGCCCTGGTGGAGGCCCACTCGGAACGGGAGGTATCCATGGCAATGGAGGCAGGCGCAACAGTCATAGGGATCAATAACAGGAATCTGAAGACATTTGAGGTGGATTTTTCCAATGCCCTGAGACTGAGAAAGCTGGTAGGGCAGGATACCATATTTGTGGCGGAGAGCGGTATCAGGACGGCAAAGGATATAAAGGCATTGGCGGAGGCCCAAGTCAACGCGGTCCTGATCGGTGAGACGCTGATGAGGGCGCCTGACAGGAAAATGGCCCTGGCCGGGCTGCGGGGAAATGAGGGAGCTATACCCATAAGGAGCTAAGAGATGGACACATGTAAAATAAAAATATGCGGCCTCAGCCGCTTCCGTGATATCCTGGCAGTAAATGAGGCGCTGCCTGACTACATCGGGTTTGTGTTTGCAAAGAGCAGCCGCCGTGTCACGCCGGACAGGGCAAGGCAGTTAAAGGGAGAGCTGGATCCGCGGATCCGGACCGTGGGGGTATTTGTCAATGCGCCCATGGAGGAGATCCTGTGCCTGACAGAGGACTGCGGGGGACAAAATGGGACGATCGGCATGATCCAGCTTCATGGGGATGAGGATGAGGCCTATATAAGAACCCTAAAGGAACATACCCATGTGCCGGTCATAAAGGCGGTCAGGGTGCAGGGCACGGACCAGATACAAAAGGCACAGGAACTGCCCTGTGACTACCTGCTTTTGGACACCTACACCAGGGACGCCTACGGAGGCATGGGCGTGGGATTTGACTGGAATATGATTCCCCGGCTGTCCAAACCGTTTTTTCTGGCAGGCGGGATATGCAGCGGGAATCTGGCCCGGGCAGCTGCGCTGAGGCCCTACTGCATTGATGTGAGCAGCGGTGTGGAGACAGATGGACGTAAGGACTGTAAAAAGATAAGGGAATTGGTAAATCTGCTGAGAGCCACCCATGAATATAAAGAGAGCAAAGGAGCCTGAGACAATGTCAAATGGAAGATTTGGAATACACGGCGGTCAGTTTATACCTGAGACGCTGATGAGCGCTGTGACCGAGCTGGAAGCAGCTTATGAACACTATAAAAATGATCCGCAGTTTGTGGCGGAGTTAAGATACCTGCTGGAGGAGTACACAGGCCGTCCCTCCCGTCTTTATTATGCCGAAAAGATGACGGCGGACCTGGGGGGAGCCAAGATCTACCTGAAGCGGGAGGATCTAAACCACACGGGATCCCACAAGATTAATAATGCCCTGGGTCAGGTGCTCCTGGCAAAGAAGATGGGAAAGACACGCGTGATCGCCGAGACAGGGGCGGGACAGCACGGAGTGGCTACCGCCACCGCAGCGGCCCTGCTGGGGCTGGAGTGCGAAGTGTTCATGGGCAAGGAGGACACGGACCGACAGGCATTAAATGTATACCGCATGGAGCTGCTGGGCGCAAAGGTACATCCTGTCACCAGCGGTACCATGACCCTGAAGGATGCGGTCAATGAAACCCTGAGGGAATGGACCAACCGGATCGCGGATACCCACTATGTGATCGGTTCCGTTATGGGACCCCATCCCTTCCCCATGATGGTCAGGGATTTCCAGAGCATCATTGGAAGAGAGATCAAGGAGCAGTTAAAAGAAAAGGAAGGAAAACTGCCCCACATGGTGATCGCCTGTGTGGGCGGGGGCAGCAATGCCATGGGAGCCTTTTATGAGTTTATACAGGATGAGAGCGTAAAACTGGTGGGCTGTGAGGCAGCCGGTCTGGGAGTGGACAATGAAAAAAATGCAGCAACCATTGCAAACGGCCGTCTGGGTATCTTCCACGGCATGAAATCCTACTTCTGCCAGGATGAGTACGGCCAGATCGCGCCGGTATACTCCATCTCCGCGGGCCTGGACTATCCGGGCATTGGTCCGGAACATGCCCAGCTTTACGACAGCAAACGAGCTGAGTACGTGCCTGTGACTGATGATGAGGCGGTGGATTCCTTTGAATACCTTTCACGCATGGAAGGCATCATCCCGGCTGTGGAGAGCGCCCATGCAGTGGCCTATGCCAGGAAGGTGGCGGGAACCATGGACAAAGACCAGATCATTGTGATCAATCTTTCCGGCAGGGGAGATAAGGACGTTGCGGCAATTGCAAGATACAGGGGGGTGGAACTCTATGAATAGGATACAGAAAGTATTTGAGAACAAGAAGGCATTTATACCGTTTATAACAGCGGGGGACCCGGATCTGAGTGTGACGGAGGAATTGGTGCCGGCCATGGCTGAGGCGGGAGCGGACCTGATTGAGATAGGCATCCCCTTTTCCGACCCCGTGGCAGAGGGGATCGTGATCCAGGAGGCGGATATGCGCGCCCTGGCATCGGGCACGACCACGGATAAGATATTTGACAGTGTGAGACGCATACGGTTAAAGACAGATGTGCCCCTGGCTTTTATGACATACATCAACCCCATATTTGCCTACGGTGTGGATAAGTTCATGAAACAGGCGGCTGATTGTGGAATCGATGCCCTGATCGTGCCGGATATGCCCTTTGAGGAGCGCCAGGAGCTTCTGCCCGCCTGCAGACAGTATGGACTTGTATTGATCTATCTGGTGGCTCCCACCTCCAGGGAGCGGGCCCAGGCCATTGCCAGGGAGTCGGAGGGGTTTGTGTACTGCGTCTCATCCCTGGGCGTGACCGGAGTGCGAAAGGAGATAACCACCAATATAAAAGAAATGGTGGAAACTGTAAAACAGGGAAAAAATGTGCCCTGCGCAATCGGTTTTGGCATCTCCACCCCGGAGCAGGCCACAAAGATGGCCGCCCAGTCGGATGGTGTCATTGTAGGCAGCGCTATTGTAAAGATAGTGGCTGAATACGGAACGTTATGTGTGAAACCGGTCTGCGATTACGTGCACGAGATGAAACAGGCAGTGGGAGCATAGGAAATCATCAAAAGAAAAAGATCCGTCTCCGGAGAGTAATTTCCGGTCACGGATCTTTTTTAATATAAAATGAACCGATCCTTCTCAAGGCGCCTCTTTATAGCAGGTGCACCGATCAACCGGTCCTTCTGGCCACAGAGCCGGCGGAAGGATATAATGGATTAAAAAAGACAGGAAGTGGAAGGGAGAGAGCCATATGGAGCAGTCAGCGGCAGAACTTGCGCGCCGGATGATGGAAGGCGACAGTCAGGCATTTGACCGGATCATGGAGTACTATTATCCAAAGGTGCTGCGCATGGCCTATCTCATATCCGGAAGTTATGCGGACAGCGAGGATATTGTGCAGGAGACCTTTGTGCTGTGCTGGACAAACCGAAGGAAGATCAAGGATCCGGAGAGCTTTGGCAGCTGGATCTACAGAACGCTGACCAGGGAAGCCTGGCGTTTTTGCAGAAAGCACAGGAAGGAACAGCCTGTGGAGGCGGTATATGGGGAGGAAGAACCCCAGTCTGGATCTGTTCTGGAAGAGGTGATGAAGCGTTCCCGTGATCAGGAGCTGTACAGGGCTGTCAGAAACCTTCCGGTCAAGCAGAGGACTGCGGTTGTGCTCTACTATTTTAACCGGATGTCCACAAAGGAGATCGCCCAGATCATGGGCTGTCTGGAGGGAACCGTCAAGTCCAGGCTGTACACGGCCAGGGAAAATTTAAAGAAAGAATTGACAAAGGAGCAGAATACGGGAAGGGAGGTAACCCTATGAATGGACAACAGGATACTGATCAGACGGCTGGGCTGGAGGTGCAGATCCGCCGGACTCTTTTACGCCGGGCAGAGTCCTTAGAGGTCACTTCCGCGGATGAGGAGCGGATGAAACGCTCTGTCCATCAAAGAATAGAGGAGGAATCAGGAATGAGAAAATGGAGCGCAAGAAAAATAGCAGTGGTGGCAGCCGCAGCCTGCGTGCTGGGAAGCATGACGGCAGTGGCTGCAGGAAAGATTACACATGTAAGCTCCCATAGCTACCATACCAATGATTTCACATATGAAAAGCTGGGGGAGACGGAGGAAAGGCTGGGATTTGCAACAAAAGCGCCGGAAGCTTTCAGCAACGGATACCGATTCAGCGTTGGTGTTCCTGTGGAACAGTCCGGTATGGACGAGGAAGGGAACCCTGTGGAAATGGGGGAGGCCGTTTCCCTGACTTATAAAAAGAAGGGCCAGCCGGACCTGTTTGTGTCCGTGGAAAAGAGCGGTCCGTATGGGATATCAGGCCAGGCGGACCAGGTTTTTGACCATAACGGGATTGCCATTGAATTTAGTGAATATGAGTACCGTATGGTACCGCCTGATTACCAAGTCTCTGAGGCGGAACAGGCCATGGTGGATGCGGGAGAGCTGGTCATCGCCTATGGTTCCCGGAAAGTGGAAAATAAGGTCTACCAAAGCCTGTCATGGGAGGAGGGAGGCGTCCATTACAATATGGATGTTTTTGACAGTGACCTGACAGCTGATCAGATGGCCGGCATGGCGGTAGAAATCATAGAGGGTCATTCATAAATACACAGGCCGGGCCGTGTCCAGATCATATCTGGCCACTGTCCGGCCGTGTGATTTCCCTGATCTGCTCTGATCTGCACCTGATCTGCACCTGATCCGCACCTGATCCGCATATAATCCTCACATTATCTGCAGGCTTCCACAAAACTCTTAAAGATATTGGCGGCAGCCCTGTCCTTGGGCCACATATGTTCCGGATGCCACTGTACGCCCAAAAGGTAGGGATAATCCTGCATTTCCACAGCCTCTATGATACCGTCCGGCGCGTAAGCGCTGACCGTAAGACCGGGAGCCGGTGTCTGTACCGCCTGGTGGTGGAAACTGTTGACCGCAAGCTCCGTCTGCCCGGCCGCGATCCCGGCCAGAAGCGAATCCTTTAAAACAGTTACATGGTGGGATGGAACCGGGTAGGGAAACGGCTGTTTGTGGGCAATGGGAAAGCTGCGCTCTGTCTGGCTGGGGATATCCTGGTAAATGGTTCCTCCCAGGCCCACATTGATGATCTGTGCTCCCCGGCAGATCCCAAGAATCGGTTTTCCGGCCGCCATGGCCGCTTTCAGGAGCAGGAGTTCCATGGTGTCCCGGGCAACGGATGCATTGCCGCAGTGGGCCTGAGTCTCCTCTCCGAAAAGAAATGGATGGGGATCCGGGCCGCCGGAAAATAAAAATCCATCACACATATGGACCAGCTGTCCTAAGTCCTCCTGGGTGATCTCAAGGGGCAGTACCACAGGAATGGCCATGGCTGCCTGGACCGCCCTCAGATAGGTAGGGCGCAGGCTGATGTCATCATTCTCTGTGTTGTGGGAAGGGGTGATGCCAATGACTGGTTTCTTCATTTTTTCAATCCTCCAATAATGATATATGCGGCAAGGCGCCCTCAGTTTACAAAACCCTGTGTGTCCTTGTAAACGTAAGGGATCTTCCAGATAGCGAAAAAGAGCCCCTTCCATATGGAAGAGGCTCTTATGTACTGCAATTAGCCTTCGATTGCTCCTGTTGGGCAGGTAGCTGCACAAGTACCGCAGTCAATGCAGGTATCAGCATCGATTACGTACTTTCCATCTCCCTCAGAGATTGCGTTTACTGGACATTCGCCAGCACAGCTTCCGCAGCTTACACAAGAATCATTAATTACATATGCCATGATAAAGTACCTCCTTAAATTTGTCTACATTGTTATTTTATTTTATACTATAAAGGACAATTATTCAAGAGGAAATTGATTCCTCTCCGGGTTAATATTGTATTAATTTAGGAGCAATTAGCCCTTGCGTCACGCATTCCCCTGAGAATCACTTTTCTGGCCTCCGCTGCCTTTTCAGGAGCCATGGGGGGCACATCCTCAAGGGCATAGGGAATCCCCAGCTCATGATATTTAACCTTTCCCATATCGTGATAGGGCAGGACGTCCAGGGCTTTGATATTTTTAAGGGTGCCCAGGTATTGTCCCAAGCGGTACAGATAGGTTTCCTTGTCCGTTATGCCGGGAACTGCCACGTGGCGGATCCACACAGGTATTTTTTTCTGTTCCAGATACCTGGCAAAAGCCAGTATATTGTCCTGGGGCTGGGCGCAGAGCTTAATGTGCTCCTGGGGATCAATGTGTTTAATGTCCAGCATTACCAGGTCCGTTGATGACATCAGGCGGTCAAAACGCGCCAGGATGCCATCTGAGTCCGGATTAAAGGTAATGCCCGAGGTGTCCAGGCAGGTATGGATATTCCTGGCCTTGGCTGCCTCGAATAATTCAGTGACAAAGCGGATCTGGGTCAGGGGTTCACCGCCGCTGACCGTGATGCCGCCTTTCTTATAGAAGGAACGGGCCTGCTCAAACTGGTTCAGTATCTCATCCACAGTCATGGCAGTGCCGCCCTTGGGATCCCAGGTATCGGGATTGTGGCAGTAAAGGCATCTCATGGGGCAGCCGCTCAGGAAAATGACCATACGGATCCCGGGGCCGTCAACCGTCCCAAAACTTTCAATGGAATGAACACGTCCAATCATATACAGCTCTCCTCTCCGACTAGTTCCGCAATCACCTAACTTACTTTACCACAATCCCTGAAAATATGATAGTATCCGCCGGATTAAATCGCTCCGTGGAATGTCCTGGAAATGACCTCGTCCTGCTGTTCCTTTGTCAGCTTGTTAAAGTTAACGGCATAGCCGGATACCCTTACAGTGAGCTGGGGATATTTTTCAGGATGAGCCTGGGCGTCTAACAGGGTTTCTTTGCTGAATACATTTACATTGAGATGGTGTCCGCCTTCCTGGGCATAGCCATCCAACAGTGCTACCAGGTTATCAATCTGAGCTTCGCTTGCTTTTACCATAGTATTTGTCCTCTCTTTCTTATGAAACAGTTCATCGATCATGATTCCTCAATATCTGATTCGGAATCCAGTCCTTCAAACAGGTTTCCGCCCATGTCACAGCTGGGGCAGCTGGACAGTTCCACTTCCAGGTCTCCCATAAAAATCTGGTCATCCTTACCCAGGGCGCCGGGGATGATGGAGAAGGTATTGGAGATACCATCCTGGGCATCCCTGAAAGGAAGCTTTGCCACAGAGGCCAGGGAAGCGATGGCTCCGTGGCTGTCCCTGTGGTGCATGGGGTTGGCTCCGGGAGCAAAGGGCTGTCCGCCTTTACGGCCGTCCGGTGTGGAACCTGTATTCTTGCCGTACACCACATTGGAGGTGATGGTAAGAATGGAGGTGGTGGGGATTCCGCCGCGGTAGGTGTGGTTGCCTTTGATATAACTCATGAAAATGTGTACCAGGTCAGCTGCCAGCTGGTCCACACGGTCATCATTGTTGCCGTATTTGGGGAAGTCTCCCTCTACAATATAGTCAGTGACAATGCCCTTTTCATTGCGGACCGTCTTAACCTTTGCATATTTGATCGCGGAAAGGGAGTCTGCCACAACGGAGAGACCGGCAATACCGGTTGCAAACCATCTGACCACCTTCTTGTCATGAAGGGCCATCTGCAGTCTTTCATAGCTGTACTTGTCATGGTTGTAATGGATGATGTTCAGGGCATTGACATATACCTTGGCAAGCCATTTCATCATGTCCTTATATTTGTCCATAACCTCATCAAAATCCAGGTACTCAGAGGTGATGGGACGGTATTTGGGGCCTACCTGCTTGCCGGTGATCTCATCCACACCGCCGTTGATGGCGTACAGCAGGCACTTGGCCAGGTTGGCTCTTGCGCCGAAGAACTGCATTTCCTTGCCCACCCTCATGCTGGATACGCAGCAGGCAATGGCATAGTCGTCACCATGGGTGGTCCTCATCAGGTCATCGTTCTCATACTGGATGGAGGAGGACTCGATGGAGGTCTTTGCACAGAACCGTTTAAAGTTCTCCGGCAGCCTGGTGGACCAGAGTACGGTCAGGTTGGGCTCAGGGGCGGTGCCCAGGTTATGCAGGGTGTGAAGGTAACGGTAGGACATCTTGGTCACCATGTGGCGTCCGTCAATACCAATGCCTCCAATGGATTCCGTTACCCATGTGGGGTCGCCGGAGAACAGGTCATTGTACTCAGGGGTTCTTGCGAATTTAACAAGACGCAGTTTCATGATAAAATGATCCACGAATTCCTGAACCTGTGCTTCCGTATATCTGCCTTCTCTTAAGTCACGCTCAGCGTAAATGTCCAGGAAGGTGGAGGTGCGTCCAAGGGACATGGCAGCTCCGTTCTGCTCCTTCACAGCCGCCAAGTATCCGAAGTATGTCCACTGGATGGCTTCCTTTACATCAGCGGCAGGCCTGGAAATATCAAAACCGTAAATAGTACCCAGCGTCTTTAGATCCTCCAGTGCGCGGATCTGCTCGGAAAGCTCCTCACGCTCCCTGATCACATCAGAGTACATAATGGTACGTGTGGAATCCTTTTCTTCTTTCTTTTCCTGGATCAGGGCATCCACTCCGTAAAGAGCGATCCTGCGGTAGTCGCCAATTATCCTGCCGCGTCCGTAGGCGTCCGGAAGTCCTGTTATGATATGGCTGGAACGGCAGGCCCGCATTTCATCGGTATAGGCGTCAAACACACCTGCATTGTGGGTCTTTCTATGCTTTGTGAAAAAATCTACAACTTCAGGATCCACCTCAAAGCCGTTATCCTGGCATGCCTTCATGGCCATGCGGATACCGCCGTAGGGCTGGAGGGAACGCTTAAAAGGCTTGTCGGTCTGAAAACCAACAATGGTTTCTTTATCCTTATTTAGATAGCCGGGACCGTGGGAAGTGATGGTGGATATAACTTTTGTATCCATATCAAGGACACCGCCCGCTTCCAGCTCCTTCTTGGAAAGCTCCATTACCTGATCCCAAAGTTCCGTGGTATTCTCCGTGGGGCCTTCCAGGAATTGGTCATTGCCGTCATAAGGGGTATAATTCTTCTGGATGAAGTCGCGGACATTGATCTCCCGCTGCCATACACCGCCTTTAAATGTGTTCCATTCTGTTCTCATAGACTTTTCCTCCTGTGAAATGCGTAAACTGATAGTATCCAATATGAAATAGTATGAGCCACTTGACCGACAGCCATACCGGACAGAAAAATTTGCCGGTTCCTCTGAACAATCATAGTTTACTAAAAATCATTGCTTTCTGCTGTTGCTTTTGCAACACTTATTATATTATGCACATTGTATACACGTCAATAGTTTTTACTGATAATATTTTTTAACAATCCTTGATAAATCTGGTTAATATGAAAAAAATGTAAGTCTTGTCAAAAAAGGAAATTCGTATTATGATGATAGAAGCGCAGTAATCCGTTATTGTGGGAATACTAATAGCAGAAATAAAAGGAGGTACACTACCATGACGATTGATAAGAGCATGCTGATCGGCCAGTTGATCCAGGTCGATGAGATCATCCCCAACATCCTTATGCGTGCAGGAATGCACTGCTTAGGCTGTCCTGCTTCCCAGGCTGAGTCCCTGGAAGAGGCATGCATGGTTCACGGCATTGACTGTGACACACTGGTTTCTCAGATCAATGAAGTTCTGGCAGCCAAAGGCTGATTGGCATTTTCATAAGTTGAGACAGGAAGGACGTTTGCTGCACCCATTGGTGTGTGACAGGCGTCTTTTTTTCATATCATAGGGGATTCCTCTGAGATTCCCCATAAAATGAAAAAACGCTCAGCGGTGATTGCCCTGTGCCCTCAGTGTACAAGGGCTGACCAAAGGTTAAATATATTTCAGGCCGTAGTGGATTTCCTGTACTTTTTGTGATATACCTGATACAGTGTACTCTCGGAATCTCCTGGTGGTCAGATTTGCGAAAATCAGACGCAAAAATGGGGGCCGGGGAGATTCCGGGAGAACCTACAGAAAGGGGAGGTAAGGCAATGTATACATGCGCATATTGTACGGTTCTGGCCTGCGGTCAGGAACATCCGGAAACCATGCCTGCAAATTGTCCCATGAGGGACCGGAACATGGTGGAGGCCGCGTTTAAGCGGTATGAGGAGGATGAAGTAAAGGATTTTTATATCTGTTCCTCAGAGATTGAAAGCCTGGGATACGGACAGTGGGTCCGGGTAAAGGAAACCATGGAATTCTGCAGGAAAATGGGTTATCACAGGATTGGGCTGGCGTTCTGTAAGGGATTGAGAAAAGAGGCCCGCATACTGGCGGACATACTGAAGAAGAATGGGTTTGATACAGTGTCCGTCATATGTAAGACCGGGGGAATTGACAAGACCAGAGCCGGGATTCCTGATGAAAGGAAGATACATCCCGGAGGGTTTGAGCCGATGTGCAACCCCATCCTTCAGGCAGAACTGCTTAACGGGCAAAAGACAGAGTTTAATATTGCCCTTGGCCTGTGTGTGGGACATGATTCCCTATTCTATAAGAACTCCCAGGCTATGGTGACGACCCTGGTTGTAAAGGACAGGGTCCTGGCCCATAATCCGGCGGGAGCGCTGTACTGCGCTGAGGGATATTATTCCGAAAAACTTCAATAAAATAATGGTCAATAAAATAATGACAATATGAATGGTGAATGCGTATTGACAAAGTCTGTGCCCAAGAGTAATATATTAGTATATTAAGCGTTGCTGATTTAGCATACGGATAAGGAGGACAAAGACTATGGATATGACATTGCGTTGGTTTGGGGAGGGTGTGGACTCTGTTACACTGGAGCAGATCCGCCAGATTCCCGGTGTAAAGGGTGTGATCACAACCCTGTATGACATCCCGGCAGGGGAAGCATGGCCCATGGAGCGGATTCTTAAGATGAAGGAGCAGGTGGAATCCAAGGGCCTGAAGGTGATGGGAATTGAGAGCGTGAATATCCACGATGCCATAAAGGTGGGCATACCGGAGAGGGAGCAGTACATCGCCAACTATATCACTACCCTGGAGCGCCTGGGCCAGGCGGATATCCATATTGTGTGCTACAATTTTATGCCTGTATTTGACTGGACCCGCTCAGACCTGGCCAAGGTCCGCCCGGACGGCTCCACGGTGCTGGCATATGACCAGAGTGAGATCGACAAGATCAACCCTGAGAACATGTTTGAATCCATGGGAGAGAAGTCCAATGGTTTTGAGCTTCCCGGATGGGAGCCTGAGCGTATGGCCAGGATCAAGGAACTGTTTGATATGTATAAGGACGTGGATGCCGACAGGCTGTTTGACAACCTGGTTTACTTCTTAAAGGCCATCCAGCCTGTGTGTGAGAAATATGACATTAAGATGGCCATTCATCCGGATGATCCGGCATGGCCTGTATTCGGCCTGGCCAGGATCATCACAGGCAAGGAGCAGCTGTTGAAGCTGATGAAGGCAGTGGATGCCCCCTTTAACGGCGTCACTTTGTGCACCGGTTCCCTGGGCAGCAATCCGGAGAACGATATCCCTGATATCATCCGTTCCCTTAAGGGCAGGATTCCATTTGCACATGTGCGCAATCTGCAGTATAATGCACCTGGGGATTTCCAGGAGGCTGCACACCTGTCATCAGACGGCAGTATGGACATGTACGAGATCATGAAGGCGCTTCACGATATTGAGTTTGACGGTATCGTGCGTCCGGACCATGGAAGGGCTATCTGGGGCGAAGTATCCATGCCCGGATACGGCCTTTATGACAGAGCGCTGGGCGCCTGCTACCTGAACGGACTTTGGGAGGCAATAGACAAGCAGAGCCGGTAATCCTTATAACAGACAGGAGGCCGTGTTCATGAAGATTGAGGAAAAGAGATCAGGGGAGACTGCCAGGGAATATGCGTACCGTACCATACGGGACAACATCATTTCCCTGGACCTGGAACCCGGGTCCCCATTTAATGATATGGAGATGTCGCAGCATATTGGCATCAGCCGCACCCCGGTGAGGGAGGCTGTCATCCAGCTCAGCGAGGAATCCCGCATCATAGAGATATTTCCCCAAAGGGGGATGCGGATCGCCCTTATAGATGTGGAACTGGTGGAGGAAGCGCGCTTTCTGCGCCTTGTGCTGGAGAAAGCAGCAGCGGGGCTGGTATGTGATATGGCCGGTGAAGAGGACCTGGCATGGCTGGAAGAGAATATCATGCTTCAGGAGTTCTACATGGAGAGGGGTTCCAGTGGAAAACTTCTGGACCTGGACAATGAAATGCACAGAAAGCTTTTTACCATCTGTAAGAAAGAACTCACATACAATATGTGCCAGCGCCTGGCCGTCCACTATGACAGGATACGCAGCCTTTCCGTGGCAATGGTTAAGGATTATAAGATCATTGAGGACCATAAGAAGCTTTTACAGGCCCTGAAGGCCAGAGATAAACATTTGGCAGTGGATACAATGGATAAACACTTAAACCGCTGGATGATGAACGAGCAGATGTTCAGGGCACAGTATCCCCAGTATTTTAAATGATCAAAATAAGTAAGGGTACCCTTGTATGATGAGGGTAAATATAAGACAACCCCCTGAAGTCCGGATATGGGCTTTAGGGGGTTTGGTATTTAGATTTTTGCCAGGTTCTGCAATGCCTGGTCCTGGATCATCACCTCATAGTGTTCCTTAAAGTAAGCCTCACTGGCGCCTTCGCTGGGAAGCTTTGCGGCGTATTCCGCCAGAATATTGCAGACTCTGGAAAAGTCCAGATCCGTGCAGTCCTGACGCTTGATGATCAGATAATACTGCCGCGTGCCGGGCTTTTTGTAGAGGCTGTTAACACCGGTATAGATACCTTCCACTGCCCTGGATGCCTCGCTGATGCGGTCCAGGCTGTCAAAACGGAAAATGCGGCTGCTGCTGACAGCGCCCGTACCCTTTTTGGCAGTTTTGCCGCCCTGTGAGGCGGAATCCGCTTTGCTCTGCGCTTCCTCAACCGTATCCGGCTCCAAATAGTCCAGGGAATCCTCTGCGCCCTCCAGAAATTCATTGGCCAGCTGTGACAACAGAGAATCCTGGTTCTCCTCCGTAAATGGGGAAAACTTGGCAAAGCGGGTGTCCAGCTCTTCCGGGTCTTCAATTTTCGTGATGACCAGCATAATGCTTTCGCTGGATAAGGGAATGGCTTCCACCATCAGTGGAATGTCCTCTGCCTCAAAGCCCACTTCATTGGATGCCTTCTGGATCATCTCACGGAACAGCTTCCTGGCTTTCTCCGTGCCATAGGCCAGTTCCACAAGATTAATGTTGCGCACGCTTAAGTCAAAGCTGGTTAATGTACATCGGATCTGGTTGTCATTAATTCGTTCTATCTTCATAGGATCACTTCCTGTTCTATATCAACTGTGGTTTGTCTATCTGCAATTAGGGCAGAAGATAGACTTCTACACTTTAAATATACTACATTACATAGGAAAATATCAATTACTCATTGAAAAATTTAAGAAAAATTTTTGGAAATGAAGATAGAAGATATAACGACCATAGACGAGTGACAGAAAATAGTATAAAATTTATGTAAGAGATGGACTTGTGACAAAGGAGGGAAGCACAGAGGAGAAGATTTTATTTGGTAAATACCGCCTGCTGCACAAGCTGGGGACAGGGCGGACCGGAACGGTCTGGCTGGCGCTCCATCTGGGTCTGGAGGAGTACAGGGCGATCAAGTGCGTGCCCAGGACGTGTGCGGACTATGAGACATTCCGCAGGGAGGCGCTGATCCTAAAGGAACTGCAGCATCCGGGAATTCCCATGATTTATGACCTGGAAGAAGATCCTGAATATTTTTATTTAATCGAGGAGTATTTACAGGGATACTCTCTTTACACCCTGATCAAGTGTCAGGGCACTCTTAAGCAGGCAGATGCGGTCCGTTACGGAATGCAGATCTGCGGGCTTGTGGAATACATGCACTCTGCGTGTAAACAACCCATACTATATTTAGATTTACAACCACATAATTTGATTATCTGTAACGGCACGGTAAAACTAATCGATTTTGACCATGCTGCAAGCTGCCTGGATGCAAACCAGGAGGAGCAGCGTTACGGTACGGTGGGATGCGCTGCTCCCGAACAATATACATCTGACGGGATATTAGATCAAAGGACTGATGTCTATGCCATTGGTGCAGTCCTCCGTTTTATGCTGACCGGAACCCTGAAGCAGGGAGTATTTGCACCCCAAATAGTTACAGAACCGTTACAAAGTATAATTGAAAAATGTATGGAGCCTAATATGGACAGGCGGTATGAAAGCGCTAAGGAACTGAATTCAGTCCTGCGCCGCCTGTGTATCAGGGAATTGACCGTTAACAACGATCACAGGGCAGGTCCATCTCTTATTATAAACCTGGCGGGCGTGAGACCCGGAGCGGGTATTACCCATCTGTCATTGGGGCTGCTGCATTTTCTAACAATACAGGGCTATGAAGTACTGTACGAAGAGCATAACCGGTCCCAGGCAGTGCGGACATTGGCCCGGCAGGTGAATGCACGGCCGGACAGGCGGGGGATTTATTCAGTGAACGGCTGTTTTATGAAGCCATGGTACGGTCCGGCGGTCCGTTTGGAGGAGCCCCTTGATTTTTCTGTAGTGCTGAGGGACTATGGGACAGATTGGAAGCTCCTTTTGGAGGAATCCGCCCGGGATCATGTCCTTGTCACCGCGGTCACAGACAGTGCCTGGGAAGCATGTTATATACAAAGGGCTGTCTCGGCACTGATGGACCAGCAGGACCTTTATAAGGGCAAAAAGGCGGTTTTTATATTCCGCCATGCAGGACAGGGGTATTCGGGGAGAAGGTTTCACATCCGGGATTGGAACGGTCTGCTCAAACAGTCTTTGTTATACAGATCACCGGAATATAGGGATCCTTTCAGCCGGGACAGGAGTACCCAGCTGTTTTTCAGATCCCTATGGGACGGCATATCCGGCGAAGCCGGAACGGAGCGGAGCAAAAGGGGCTGGTTAAAGGGATGGGACACTGCAAAAGGGGCCGTTTTAAGGGCGGCCGGAACCCTGAGGCCAGATGCAGGATCATCGGGATCATCGGAGCGGGAAGGGGAACGGGGGTAACCCACCTCAGTGTGCTGGCAGCTAATTATCTGGCCAGCTCCCTGCAGCGCAGGACCGCAGTCATTGAGTGGAACGATCATGGAAGCTTTTTTCAGATAAAAGCCACGTTCAGGGACAGCTTGGAAAAAAGGGCGGGTTCTGCGGATTACGGATACAAAATTTTCGGGGTTGCATATTATATGCAGGGAGACCCGCGTGTACTGGCCCGCTGTATGGACGGTTCCTATGATGACATTGTCATTGACTTTGGTGAAATGAGGGCCTCCATCAGGGCGGAATGGCTCAGATGCACGGTAAAGATCATAACAGCATCCCTGAGTGAGTGGAAGCTGAAGGCATTTATGGAACTTTTGACAGAGGAAGATGAACGCAGAACGGGATGGATATATACGGCTGCGTTTGGCAGTGAGGACATCAGAAGAGAAATTGAAAGGCAGTTTCATATTCCTTTGAAGAGAGTACCTCTTTCAGTGGATGCATTTTCAGTGGACTACAGGGTGATGGAGTGGTTTGGGGGAATTTTGTGAATGAGAAAGCAGAGGCGGCGTTTTGCCAAAAACGGAGATATGTCACGGATACTTCCTTGAGGGGCAGAAGCTGGCTTATGCAGTTTTAGGAGGGTTTACTTTATGGCGAGAAGTATTGAATACGCTGACCATAAGAAGCACCAGAGGACTTATCTGGACGGACTGAAACGATATAAAAACAAAGGGGTCCGCATTATAATTGACGGGGAAGAATGCCCGGAGTCAGATTGGGAACGCATATTTGAAATGGGGGAAGACGGCGGATTCTATATGGGAGACTATGTGGGCGCTGAACAGGGATGCCTTAGGGAGATCCGGTTTGACAAGGTATACCTTTGCGACCCTCCTAAAAAGAAAAGGAAAGAGTAGGAAAAATTAGCTTAATAAAAGGGAGTTTTTATGGGCGTGCTGCCGGAAGTACCATTCCAGCCTGTGCAGCCAAAGCAGGCAGTGCGCCCGTGATGCTCCTGAGATAAACACGCCCCGGCATACTCTGGGGCGTGGCCTGGTAAATGACCATAAATTGTAAGCAATTAAATGTCCCAATCCTATTGTTTTGTGGTAGAATAAAAACAATCATAGGATACTGGAGGACAGGATGAGCAGAAGAAAAAAAGGTCACGGCTGCGGGATTACAGTGTTGGTCCTGCTGCTGCTTTTTATACTGGCAGGCGGGGCCGCCGGATGGATTTATGTTAAGAAATACATGCCAAGCAGTGAACTGTCTGATAAGGCCAAGGTATTTGGTATTAAAAGCGGGCAGGTGGCATTGCTTTTAGATAATGAACTGCAGGAAGAAAAGGGAATTTACGAGGACGGTCAGGTATACCTGCCGGTGGATTGGGTGAACCAGCACCTGAACCAGCGTTTTTACTGGGACGAGGGAGAAAAGCTGCTGGTTTATACGCTGCCGGAGTCCATTGTATATGCGGATGAAAGTACACAGGGGGAAAAGGGACCTCTGTTTAAGGTGACGGACCAGGGGATGTATTTATCCCTGGGACTGGTGGTGAATTATACGGATATCCGTACCCAGTCCTTTGCCACAAGCCAGATCAAGCGGGTGTTTATCGATACCATATGGGAGCCCTATGACACTGCTTTCATAAAGAAGACAGGGCAGGTCCGGGAAAAGGGCGGGGTTAAAAGCCCGATCCTCACAGAACTGTCCCAGGGAGAGTCCGTGGATGTTCTGGAGCCCATGGAAAAATGGTCCAGAGTGAGGACCGGAGACGGTTATATTGGCTATATTGAGAACAGAAAACTGGAGGCGGGAGAGCAGGTGAGGCCTGAGAGCCTGTTTGAAGCCCCTGTATATACCAGCATTTCCATGGATGAAAAGGTCCGGTTGGGATTCCATCAGGTGACACGCCAGGAGGCTAACAGCACACTGGAAAGCTACGCGGGTGCCACAAAGGACATGAATGTGATCGTCCCCACCTGGTTTAATGTGGTATCCAGCGATGGGACCTATAATTCCCTGGCAAGTAAGGAATATGTAGAGAAGGCACATGACATGGGGCTTAAAGTATGGGCCATGGTGGAGAATGTGAGTACGGAGGAAAGTGTAAAAAACCTTAATACCAAGACTCTTATGTCCTCAACCAGCACAAGAAAGAGACTGATCGCCAATCTCATGCAGGAAGCTGAAACATATGGCTTTGACGGTTTTAATCTGGACTTTGAAAGCCTGAAGGCAGAGGCCGGTCCCCATTACGTGCAGTTTATCAGGGAACTGTCCGTGTCCTGCCGCCAGAAGGGGCTGGTACTGTCTGTGGATAATTATGTTCCATCCTCCTACACTGCTTTTTACAACAGGCGTGAGCAGGGAATCGTGGCGGATTATGTGATTGTGATGGGATATGATGAACACTATGCCGGCGGGGAGGCAGGAACTGTTTCCTCCATTTCCTATGTAAAGGACGGAATAGAGAACACGCTAAAGGAAGTTCCAAAGGAAAAGGTGATCAATGCTGTTCCCTTTTATACTAGGGTATGGACGGTGAATGACGGAAAGACCACATCCAAGGCCTATGGCATCAAGGATGCGCAGCAGTGGGTCAAGGACAACAATGTGGAATTGACCTGGGATGACAGCCTGGGACAATATTATGGAAGCGCGGTGAACAGCAGCGGTGAACAGCTGATATGGATGGAGGAGAATGAATCCATGAAGCTTAAGATCGACTTGATCAGGGAATATGACCTGGCAGGAGTGGCCTGCTGGAAGCTGGGATTTGAGACACCGGAAATATGGGACATTGTGTCCACGGTAAAATAGACGTAAAACCGGGGGATGGATATGAGAAGTAAGAAGTGGATGATCGGAATTGCCATGGCAGCCGGCATAAGCGCTGCAGCAGCCGGATGCGGCAGGGAGGCGGCAGTGGAGGAAAGCGCACGGCCCTCGGTGAGCCGGACAGAGGAACCCTCATCTGAGGAACAGACACAAAAGCCCACCTCCCCTCAGCCCTCTGAGATAGAGCCATTTCCAGGCGCTGAGAAGGAGACAAAGGCGGAACCGTTAAAAGGCGGAAAACGAATCGTGGTGATGACTGATATCCACTATCTGGCTCAGTCCCTGACCGATCAGGGGGATATGTTCCGGTCTATGGTGGAGCATGGGGACGGCAAGCTTACCAATTATGTGTGGGAGATCACAGATGCAGCGTTTGAGGAAATCCAGCTGCTGAATCCCGATGTGCTGATCATAAGCGGAGATCTGACGCTCCAAGGGGAAAAGAAGAGCCATGAGGAGCTGGCGGAAAAGCTGGAACAGGTGGAGAATGCCGGTATTACCGTGGTGGTCATTCCGGGAAACCATGATATTAATAATCCCAGTGCGGCCGTGTACTCTGGTTCGGACCGTTTTCCGGCAGAGCCCACTACACCGAATGATTTTGTAAGGATATATGACGAATACGGCTACGCGGAAGCGAACAGCCGGGATCCTAATTCACTGAGTTACACTTATGACCTGGGGCCTGCCATGCGCCTGCTGATGCTGGACACCTGCCAGTATGAGCCGCGCAACCGGGTGGGCGGTATGATAAAAACAGAAACCTATGAGTGGATAGACCGACAACTGGAGGATGCCCGGGATGACGGGGTGATATTGCTTCCTGTGGCACATCATAACCTGCTGGAGGAAAGTAAGGTGTATGTGGATGACTGCACTATTGAGCACAGTGAGGAACTGATCCAAAAGCTGGAGGGTGAGAATATCCCTCTGTTCCTCAGCGGGCACCTTCACGTACAGCATTATATGCAGAATAATGACATTGGGATCTATGAGATCGTCACCAGCTCCATGAGCACCCCGCCCTGTCAGTACGGGGTGCTGGAATACATGGAGGATGAATCATTTTCCTACCATACAAACCAGGTCAATATTGAGAAGTGGGCCAGGAAGCACAGGAGTACGGATGAAAATCTGCTGAATTTTAATACATACAGTCCTCCTACTCTGAACCGGATCTTCTATAATCAGGCATATGATGCCATGAAGGATTCGGCGGAGGAGGAGACGGGAAGCGTCTATGTCAAGCTGACAGAACCTGAGAAGCAGCAGATGTCCAAAGTCTATGCGGATATCAATGCGGCCTGCTATGCGGGCAAGGCATATGAAGTGGCGGGGCGGACTGTAAAGGAACCAGGATATAAGATGTGGCAGGAATATTGTTATCCCAGCATCCTTTATGAGTATCTGGAATACATTGTGGAGGATGCCGTGAAGGATTATAACAGCCTGGCAGTGGAATAAAACAGGTCTTTTTCTTGTGGATGGGTGAATATACTGGATTAAAGGTTATCAGGGAGCACCCATTGATGAAGCAATCAGCATGGCAGACTGTGATGGGGATCCTGCTGCTTGGAATCGTGGCCCTTATATCGTGGCAGGCCGGGACACTGGTGTCGGTGCAGAACCATAAGGCGGATGCAGACAAGGCGAAGCCGGTGGTGGTCATAGATGCAGGACACGGAGGGAACGATCCTGGCAAGGTGGGAATCAACGGACAGCTGGAAAAAGACATTAACTTAAAGATTGTACAGCGCCTTAAGGAGTATCTGGAGGCAGCCGATGTAAAGGTGGTGCTGACCAGGGATTCGGATCAGGGGCTTTACAACTCCGGCGACAGCCATAAGAAGATGGCGGATATGCGCAGGCGCTGCGAAGTGATTGATGAGGCAAATCCTGACCTGGTGGTGAGCATCCATCAGAACAGTTATCATGAGGAGTATGTGTCCGGCGGCCAGGTCTTTTACTATAAAACCTCAGAAAAAGGAAAATATCTGGCGGAACTTCTACAAAAAAGGTTTGATTATGTGCTGGGAGAAGCCAACAAACGATTGGCCAAGGCCAATGATAATTATTATCTTCTTCTTCACGTAAAGGCGCCCATTGTCATAGTGGAGTGCGGTTTCCTCAGCAACAGCAAGGAAGCGGCCCGCCTGGAAGAGGAGGATTACCAGGACAGGATGGCCTGGACCATCCACATGGGAATCCTTCAGTACCTGAACACGGTGGGGAACCAGACCGCCAAGCAGTAAGGCCAGCGCCAAAACGGAATAAGACAGGAAGCTGTTCGTCATATGAGAATCCCGGATTCTCATTTGACGAACATTTTTTATAGGCACAGCAGGGCCGTACACAGGGGGATGTAAATAAAAGCAATGCCTTGCTATTATGTGCCCAGCCACATATAATGAAAACAGGATGAGCGCAAAAGGACCAATGTGTTGGAAGGTTTAAAATGGAGGAGATATGGATCAGGATACGGGAAGTAAGATAACCGGAAGTAAGATAACCGGAAGTAAGATAACCGGAAGTAAGGTAACAGAAGAAGAGACATGCCTGTGCCCGGATGTAAAGGAGTCACTGGTAGGTGCGGAAGGAGCCATCCATCTGGTTCCCATGAACCATGTGGGCGGATATGATGTACGGCCGGGCTTTTATGATATTTACGGAGCCACGGCAATTCCCGGGGGTGTGAATTTTACCATCCATTCCCACGCTGCCACCGGGGTGGAGCTTTTGTTATTCAGGCGGACCGAGGATGAGCCGTATGCCGTGCTGCCATTTCCGGAGCATTACAGAATCGGCAATGTCTACTCCATGATCGTATTCAAGCTGGACATTGGGGAGTTTGAGTACGCTTATCGGGTGGCTGGACCCTGGGAGCCGGAAAAGGGGCTGATCTTTGACCCATCCAAATACCTGCTGGACCCATATGCAAAAGCAGTAACCGGACAGAGCCTTTGGGGTCAGCCTTCAACTCTGGGCCAGCGTTACAAGGCCCGGGTGGTAAAGGATGACTTTGACTGGGGTGATAACCCCCAGCCGCTGATCCCCATGCAGGACCTGATCATATACGAGCTTCATGTGAGGGGGTATACAAAGCATGGGTCATCAGGCGTAAGATTTCCGGGTACATTTGAGGGGCTTAAGGAGAAAATCCCCTATCTGGTGGAATTGGGGGTCAATGCAGTGGAGCTGATGCCCATATTTGAGTTTGATGAAATGTTGGATTACAGGGAGATTAATGGGGAAAAATTGTACAATTACTGGGGATACAATACGGTCAGCTTCTTTTCACCCAATACCAGCTATACTGCCAGCAAGGAGTATAACCGGGAGGGAAATGAACTGAAGCGTCTGATCCACCTGCTTAATACCCATGGAATCGAGGTGTATCTGGACGTGGTGTTTAACCATACCGCGGAGGGAAATGAGAACGGACCTTATTTTTCATTTAAGGGGTTTGACAATAACATCTATTATATGCTTACACCGGAAGGGTTTTATTATAATTTCAGCGGGTGCGGCAACACTCTCAACTGCAACCATCCCATTGTACAACAGCTGATCGTCAGCTGCCTGCGCTATTGGGTAACAGCCTACCGGGTGGATGGATTCCGATTTGACCTGGCTTCCATTCTGGGACGCAATGAGGACGGCTCGCCCATGGATAAGCCTCCCCTTCTCCAACAGCTGGCCTTTGACCCCATACTGGGAAATGTCAAGCTGATAGCTGAGGCATGGGATGCAGGCGGCCTGTATCAGGTGGGAAATTTTCCTTCCTGGAACCGGTGGGCGGAGTGGAACGGGCGTTATAGGGATGACATGCGGCGGTATCTGAAGGGGGACGAGGGGATGGCCCAGGCAGCGGCCCTGCGCATAGCCGGATCCGGTGATATATATGAACCCTCTGTCCGGGAGAATGCTTCCGTCAATTTTATTACCTGCCATGACGGGTTCACACTGTACGATCTATATTCCTATAATGAAAAGCACAATGAGAGCAACGGATGGGACAACACGGATGGAAGCAATGACAATCACAGCTGGAACTGCGGGACGGAAGGGGAGACCAAGAATGAGGCGGTAAATGCCCTGCGCCGGCGGATGATACGCAATGCCTGCGCGGTCCTGATGTGCAGCAGGGGGATACCCATGTTTCTGGCAGGAGATGAATTTGGAAATACCCAGTTTGGCAACAACAATCCTTACTGCCATGACGATGAGGTGTCCTGGCTGGATTGGAGCCTGCTGGATAAGAACTGGGACATATTCCGGTTTTTCCAGTTTATGATCCATTTCAGGAAGGAGCATCCGGTTCTGCGGTCCAATATAAGCGATGGGTTTGGCGGGCTTCCCGATATCAGTTTTCACGGTACAAGTCCATGGATTAAGGAGTTTTCCAGCTATGACAGATATATTGGTGTGATGATGGCGGGACAGATTGAGGGGAAGGCGCCGGAGGCTGTCTATATCGCCAGCAATGCGTATTGGGAACAGCTGGATGTGGTGCTTCCTGAACTGCCGGAAAGCATGGCGTGGTCACTGGAGGTCAGTACCTGGGAGAATGACAGCAGGGAAGGAAAGCCTGTGGAAAGCTCTTTTGTGATACCTCCCAGGACCGTGATGGTATTTTGCGGGAAAATATAAGAAAAAGTCCACATAAAACTTGATGGGGGAAGAGTAAATGATTGAAAAAAGCGGCTTTACCAGAGATAATCCTTAAGACAAAGAACGCCCCGGTTTGCGGCATATTTGGTCCCGGTTCAGTCAGCGTAGACCACTACGCTAACTGAACCGGGGCCCGCTACGCTGGCTGCACCGGGACCAAAATTTCCCGTAAAGTGTGACGCACATCTGGCGAATAGTATCTGACGAACAGCAATTTACAAACACGCTCTAGTACTTTTCTGTCCGGGGGTATGAAGCCGGTTTCATAGGGGTTATACTGTACATAAAAAACAGCGGACCCTCTCTTCAAAGGCTTCCGCTGTAAATAAAAAAAGCGCGAGACGGGATTCGAACCCGCGACCCTCGCCTTGGCAAGGCGATACTCCACCACTGAGCCACTCGCGCATTATAACAAATATTTGATTAAAAAGCAGGTGATGGGAATCGAACCCACGTATCTAGCTTGGAAGGCTAGTGTTCTACCATTGAACTACACCTGCAATCTGCTGAATGCTTCTCAGCAGTGCCCAGAGCCGGAATCGAACCAGCGACACGAGGATTTTCAGTCCTCTGCTCTACCAACTGAGCTATCTGGGCATCGGTCTGCATAAAAACGCTGTAATTGCGTTGTTTCATCATGCCGACAACGCTAATATTTTACCTAGTTTTTGCTCAGTTGTCAAGAGATTTTTAAATTATTTTTATGAGTATTGAACGATTATTCAATTAATATTTTTTTCAGTCCTAATTTACACGTATTCCTTCCTGCCGCTGGCATCTGCAATTTCTTCCTCTTCCCGGTATTTTGCAACGGTCCTGCGTGAGATGGTAATGCCGCGCTCGCCCAGCTTTTCCCCCAGCAGGCGGTCACTGTAGGGCTTTTTTTTGTCCTCGGCATCTATGATCTCCCGAAGGGCCCGTTTGATATCCGCGGCAGTAACTGCCTGGGAGGACTGGGAGCCGGAAGCATTTTCCTGGACCGAAACCTGGCGGGAGAAGAAAAAGTTCATGGGATACACGCCCCAGGAACACTGTAGGTACTTTTTGCTTACAGCCCGGCTGACGGTGGACTCGTGGATATCCAGCTCCTGGGCAATGTCTGCCAGCTTCAGGGGAGCCAGGTGGGAGGGGCCGTAGGTGAAAAATCCTTCCTGGTGTTCCAGCAGGGCTTTGGACACCTGCATCAGGGTCTTGCCTCTCTGTGCCACGCACTGTTTCACCCATTCCGCCTGACGGATCTTGTTGCTCAGGTATTCCTTCAGCTCCGGGGAATCGGGGTTGCGGTTCATCTGACTGTAGTAACTGTTAACTTCTATATTAGGATACATGGATTCATTGAGAAGAATATCAAAGTGTTCCTTAAACTTTACAATGGTCACGTCCGGTATGATATACCTGAGTTTTTCCCTGCTGCTAAAGGAGACCCCGGGCTTGGGATTCAGGGATTTGATGATCTGGCAGTATCCGGCTGCCTCAGCAGGGGACAGGCGCAGTTTGCGTGCAATGGCGGGAATCTGGTTTTTTGCCACCATTTCCAGACAGTTATCAATAATGGCGGCCAGAATGGGAGTGAGCATCTCCCTTCGCTCCAGCTGAAGAGTAAGACACTCTTCCAGGTTCCTGGCGCACACCCCTGCGGGATCCAGTTCCTGTAAGGAGTACAGAAGCTTTTCTACCAGTGCGGCATCGGCCTTAAAATATGCGGCGATATCATCCGTGCTTTCGCTGAGATATCCTTTGTTATCCAGGGATTCCAGCATAAACTTTATGATCTCGGTCTCCTGTTGGGAAAAATCCTCTGTGACCAGCTGTGACCAGAGGTAATCCTGGAGTGTCTCACCGTCATCCGTGTTGATATTCCAGTTGTTCTTGAAATCGTAGTCATCATCATTATTCTGTCTCTGATAAAGATAGTAGTTTTCCTCATTGAAGGAGTTAAGCCACTGCTGTTCCTCGATGGACTCCCTCTGCTGGGTTTCGGCAGGAGGTTCCACAATATCGATTACGGGATTTTCCAGTGCCAGATCATTAATATATGTATTCAGCTCCTGGGATGTCATCTGAAGAATTTCTGCCGACTGTATCATACGCTGAGACAGTGCCTGAGTCTGTTTCACCTGCAGTTTTAAATCCATAGTACTTCCTTCTTTCATCATCAGTCCAATGTTTTTTTGCCCATACAATTATAACACAGAAGGCCGGCAAGTACAATCAGGGACTTGGACGGATTCCCCATTTGATTCCTTGCTTTTGATTCCCTGCTTAACGTCTCGGTCTTGTGGGAAAGGGGGTGGGCGTGGTATAATGTCCACTGAGGGTAGGCAATGAGCAGTGAGATAGAATATACTCCCAAAACCAATCCAGGAGGACCCGTTTCATATGCTGTTTAGCTCCATGATATTTTTATGGCTGTTTCTGCCGTTTGTCCTGATCGTAAATCTGATACTTCCCCACAGGATCAGTAACTGGTTCCTCATGGCAGCCAGTTTTATTTTCTATGCCTGGGGGGAGCAGGAATACATATGGCTGCTGCTGGTGTCGCTGCTGGTGAATTTTTACGGCGCCCATATCCTGGGATGCGTTGGCAGTCCCGCTCAGTCCCTGGGCTGCTTATCCCAGAGCCATGTATCCCAGAGCCATGTATCCCAGCGCCATGTATCCCAGAACATCCGCCCGTTCTTTTTTGCCCTGCTCCTTGCAGTTAACCTGGGGTTCTTGGGATATTTCAAATATTTTGACTTTTTTACAGGGCTTTTGGGAAGGCTGGCAGGCCGTGAACTCATGGCGCCCAGGAACCTGCTGCTGCCCATCGGCATATCTTTTTACACATTCCAAATGATATCCTATATCGTTGATGTATACAGGGGCGACATTGAGCCGGAGAAAAAACTGTCCCATTTGGCGCTTTACATTTCTTTTTTTCCGAAAATGATCCAGGGCCCCATTGTGCGGTATCGGGGTTTTGGCGCATGCATAGAGGCGCGTCATGTCACGCCGGAGACATTTGCCTACGGCGCCAGACGCTTTATCTACGGGCTGGCTAAAAAGCTGATCCTTGCCAATCAGTTCGGCAGTATCGTGGACAAGGTGTTGTCGAGCCCCATGGAGCAGATCAGCGGCGGTCTGGGCTGGTATATAGGGGTTCTCTACACCCTGCAGATTTATTATGATTTTTCAGGCTATTCAGATATGGCTGTGGGCATAGGGAAAATGCTGGGCTTTCATATTCCGGAAAATTTCAATTATCCATACCTTGCAAGGAATGTGGGGGAGTTCTGGCGCCGGTGGCACATTTCCCTGTCCTCCTGGTTTAAGGACTATCTCTATATACCCCTGGGAGGAAGCCGAAGGGGAAGGGCACGCACCTGTGTGAACCTGATGGCAGTGTTTCTCTGTACGGGATTCTGGCATGGGGCCGGCCTGTCCTTTCTTGCATGGGGGATCTATTATGGATGCCTGCAGATATTGGAACGCCTGTTTTTAAAAAAGTTCCTGGACCGGTTTCCGGGATTCTTTTCTTCTGTGATAAGCTATATTTATATGTTCTTTGTCACTGTGGTTGGATGGACCATGTTCCGTGCGGATTCTCTGACCAGGGGCATGACCCTTTTGCGTCAGATGTTTTTCTTAAAGCCCGGGATATATGACCTGTCCATGTTTGTCACCCATAAGACAACGGTATGTATGATGGTCGGTTTTCTGATCTGCGGCCCGGTGCAGAAAATGCTGCCCGGACTGGCCCGGCATATGCTGGATGAAGACAGCGTTTCCCTGACGGAAAGCATGGGGCTTATCCTGCTGTTTGCCTATAGTATGGCCGTGGCTGTGGGAAGTACATATAATCCGTTTATATACTTCAGATTCTAGGAAGGGGGCGCCGGATGAATAAACGTACAAAAGCATACATATTTGCAGCCGTGTTCATGGGGATGATGGTGCTGCCCCGGCTTTTGTTCATTCCCCTGAAGGACTATGTTGACACGGAGAATTATGAAAACAGGGTCTACCAGGAAAAGCCTGTTCTTAGGGTCCGTGGAATAAAGACGTATCCGGGGTTGTATGACGCCTATTTTAATGACCACCTGGCTTTTAAGAATCCGCTGGTGGCATTTGTAAAGCTGGCGGATATCCGCGTATTCGGGGAGGTATCCTCAGATGCCGTACTGATGGGACAGGACGATTGGATGTTCTATAAGCTTAAGAACGAGAATGAGGACAGCCTGGCTGATTATCAGGGAACAAACCGGTATCCGGAAGAGAAGCTGGAGTGTTTTGCCCGGCTTTTGGAACAGGCGGACCATCATCTTGCCTCCAGGGACATAAAACTTATATTGTATATTGTGCCAAACAAAGAGCAGGTGTATAGTGAGTATATGCCTTCCAGCATAAAGGTTGTAAATGAGGAGTCCAAGGCGGACAGGCTGTTTGAATATCTGCGGGATCATACGGATGCGGACGTGTACTATCCTCTGGAGGAGTTTAAGAGGGCAAAGGATGACTGGTGTCAGATATACCGCAAGTATGATACTCATTGGAATGATATGGGGGCATTTCTGGCATCCCAGATGGTGATCAGAGATATTGACAATGAGAAATTCGGCCCTGAGTCCTATATGGAGTACCCCATTGAGAACAGGGGATCCTTTAGCGGGGATCTGGCCGTTATGCTGAACCTGCAGAACTATTATGATGACGATCCGTTTCTGAAGGTGGGAGGATACCGGGACGATATAACCATTTCCATGGATTATGAAAATGAAAGGGGCACCGTGACCCACTATTCATCAGATGTTCAGGATGACACCAGGAAAATATTGATCTGCCGTGATTCCTTCGGCGTCCATATGGCAGAATATTTTGCAAAGAATTACCCGGATGTGACCTTGCTGGATTACCGCACCGAGGATTGCGGGGCGGCAGTGATGGACCGGAAACCGGATGTGGTGGTGATAGAGGCCGCGGAACGGTATACGGATTATATGTTTGGGCTGCTGGACCAGCTGGCCGGTATATAGTGGGATCAGAGCAAAGAATGTGCATTGTGTTAAAAAAAGGAGGATTTTAAGTTTGAAACAGAGAAGTAGAGGGAAACCAATAAAAAAGAGTATCGCAAACAAGCCATTCACAATCACTCGTCTTGCGGATGGTAAAAGTTAACATTTAAGTGTGGGTTAAGAGTTCACAG